>VOFC01003443.1_pt1 | contig 32107 bp, 56 predicted proteins | sample 5384161 | NCBI WGS metagenome assembly VOFC01 (sample SAMN12384722, study PRJNA508395) | human gut metagenome | isolation source: healthy gut B | host: Homo sapiens
TGGCTATTGGGAAGCGCGCACGGTACCCGCCGCGGATAAAATCGAGATCAACCGGGTGGGAGAGTTTACCACAACGACCCTGTCCGGTGAGCCCTTTACTCAGGAGGATCTTGGGGCATGTGCTCCTGTTTGCCTTTGTAGATCCGGCCAGCGATGCAGGCGCATTTTATGACGCAATGACGGCGGCGTGGGACGTGTGCAGGAGGCGGAGCTGATGGTGCTCTATACTCATGGGGGAGGGGATGAGCGCGGACAGTTTGCCGACGCCCCTTCCCGGTGATCCTCTATAACGACTCTCTCAAGGGAGGCGCTGGGGAACAACAGCGGCATGGTGGAGGACAAGGATGTGCCAAACACGGCCTCCTGGTATGTGAACGGTTCCTTCCTGTCCGCCTGGGCACTGGTGCTGGATGCCGAAGAACTGCCTGAGGACGCGGCGGCCTTTGCCAAGGTCAGCGGGCAGGCCGACAGCGCAAATCTGATCCGACAGCAGCGGAGCATCTGCCATGAGCCCCATGGGCTGAGCTCGGCATGAGAAAGATGACCATGCTCTGCCTGCTGGCAGCCCTGCTGATGATGGGCCTCGGTCTGTGGCGGGGCGAGGGGGGAACCGTCCCTCCAAGGGATCAATCTGTGCATGGAGTGTGTGTGGGCATTGGCTAAGAACAGACATCGCTGGAAGATCCAGCTGGGAGCGACGCTGGCCACCAACCCCTTCTTTCTGAACTTCTTCAGGGAATATCTCTCGTGGAAAGCTGAAGGGGGGTCTGCGTCCCTGACTGAACTGCTACTCCTGTCCGGCTGCGGCGGCCTCCTGTCCCATCGGGGCGGTCCAGGCCGTGATCGGCTCCTCCAAATTCCATTTTGCCTACTATGTAGTGGGTTTTCTGCTGTTCATCGGCGTCCTGCTGGGCCGGGTGGTATGCGGCTTTCTATGTCCCTTCGGCTGGTTTCAGGAGCTGCTCCACAAGATCCCTGCAAAAAAATTCAGCACAAAGCGGTTCCATATCCTTACCTATTTGAAATATGTGATCCTGGTCCTCTTCGTCATTGTCCTGCCTATGACGGTGGTCAACGAGGTGGGAATGGGGGACCCTTTTTCTGCAAATACCTCTGTCCCGCCGGGATCTTGGAGGGCGGAATCCCTCTGTCCCTGGCCGACACCGGCATCCGGGCCAGTCTGGGCTGGCTCTTCACCTGGAAGAGCTGTATCCTGCTGGGCGTCGTGGTGCTGGCGGTGTTTTTCTACCGGCCTTTCTGCAAGTGGCTGTGCCCGCTGGGGGCCTTTTACGGGCTGTGCAACAAGGTCTCGGTCTATCGGCTGGAGGTAGATCAAAGCAAATGCACCTCCTGCGGTGCGTGCAGCCGGGTGTGTCAGATGGATGTGGACGTATTCCGCACACCCAACCACGCCGAGTGCATCCGCTGGGGGGACTGCGTGGCCGCCTGCCCCCATCAGGCCATCACCAAGACCTTTTCTCTGAAAAACAAACGAACAAGAAGGAGACTATATAATGAAAAAAAGGATCTTCTCTGCTGTTGGCATCGGTCCTGCTGCTGGCTGCGCTGGCCGGCTGTTCCACCGGGGGAGGACAACTCCCTGGTATCCAAAACGCCCTTCCCGGAGTTCTCAGAGGCGGACACCGAAGGGAACCCGGTGAGCAGCGACATCTTCGCAGACTACGACGCCACCATCGTCAACTTCTGGAACAACGGCTGCGGCACCTGCATTGAGGAGATGCGGAGCTGGAGGAGCTGTATCACCAGCTTCAGGAGCGGAACATCAATCTCATCGGCGTAGGCACCGACTCCGGCGAGGGAGAGGAGCAGCTGGAGACCGCCCAAAACATTCTAAAGGAGAAGGGCGTCACCTATGTGAACATCTCCCCGGACCCGGAAGGCGAGTTCTACAAGGACTTTGTCTCTGAGATCTTCAGCTATCCCACCACCTACATCGTGGACGGTGAGGGCAATATCATCGGCGCCCCTATTGTCGGAAATGTGAAAAACAGATCGACACGGTGAACGATCGGCTGGCACTGAGCACAGCCTCAGATGAATAAAAAAGGCCGAAGGGCAAGCCATTACGGCTGGTCCTTCGGCCTTTACCTTGTCAACAGGATAGGATGGGAATCGATCCGGTCAACTTTCCAGCGCCGTCGCGATGATGATCCTGATCTGTCTGCCTGCACTGCTGCTGGAATTGTTGTACCAGCCGGTCAGCGTATAGTCCTCCGCATTGACAGCGGAAAGGGTAGTCAGGTAGTAAGAACCGTTTTTTACGCAGGTAGACCTGCACATCATCCGCAATGGCGTACCTCTGATTGGAGGCCATAGCCCAGCTTCCGGACAGCTCCGTCAGCTTTACGGACTTCATTCGCTGCATGGTCTGGATGCTGCCGTCGGACTTATAGGCGATGGCTATGCCGCCGGTCTCCACAGGATACTTAACGGAAGCAGAACGCAGGGTCTGTTCAGTGCCGTCTACCAAATAGGTGTAGGTGACATTGATGGACATCTCCTGGGACTGATCCTCCAGATTGGTCAGATAGGCGTAGGTCCAGAGGTCTCCAGTTACATCATCCAGAATAAGATACTCGATCCTGTCTTCCTCGTTCAGTCCGTAATAACGGATGTCGTCACTGTCCAGGCTCATCCCGGACAGACGGGAGGCATCCACGGCAGCAGCAGTACCTTCGCTGCTGGTATCCAGGATCTCAACATTGTCCGCAAAGGAAAGATCGCCGAGCTTTGTAGCAGTGCTGTTCACCTTACCGCTGGTATGCTTTTCTGTCAGTGTTTTTATGGTCACGCTGCCCTCGCTGACATTGACAGAGACCAGACGGCCGGCCTTATAGTCCATGGCTTTGTCCACCGCAAAGGTTTTGCCGTGCCATCTGTGCAGAGCACGGTAACATTGGTCTGAACTGCGGCATTTCCGTCCTCGGCGACCACTTTTCAGAGGATTCCACCATCCCATAGTACACCGCTTCCACGCTGGTCCCAGTGAGCACATCCACCACGGAACCGTCCATCCCCAGCAGCAGCGTCACGATGGTGCCGGCTTTGCCTCCGCCCAGCGCAGACAGCTTATAAGTGGCGGCAGAGCTGCCAATTTCATAGGCAGCGCCGGCTACCGTGACGGAAGTAGGAGACGTGGCGCTGGGAGACAGCTCCGTGATCTTGCCGGAGACCCGGTCGGTGTAGATCCACAGCGTGCTGCTGCCCTGATCATAATAGTAGACATCGTACTGATTCAGTACGGAGGAAGAGGAAATTTCTCCGTTTCGGTAGACTGTTGCAGGCTGGAAGGGCAGAGAGGTGGAACTGTTCTCAGCTACATAGGGGCCGCTGAGGTTTTCCAGCGTCAGGGCGGTATAGTCCACCTCTCCGTTGGTCACTGTATAACCCAGAGTCTCGGCATAGATCTGACCGCCGCTGGTTTTAGCTGTCATCAAATTGGAGAAAAGTGCAGCGCAGTCCCACCGGGCCATAGTGCCGCCCTGCTTCAGGCTGATCCCGTCCCGCAGGCCCAGTGCTGCGGCCTTACTCAACTGAGCGCTTGGGAACGAGCCGGCCAGAGCAGAGGTGTCGTAGCCCAGCAGCTTCAGCACCGCGGCGCACGCCTCCTCCAGCTTTACTGTTTCATCCGGCCGGAAGGTCCCGTCGGTATAGCCGGTCATCCAGCCCTCTGACACGGCGCAGCGGATATACTCCGAGGCCCAGTAGCTGCTTTTCACATCCCTGAACAGGGAATATCCGCTGCCCTCGCTACTGACGCTATCCTTATAGGAGGAGGCTGCCACCAGCATTTTGGAAAACTCCGCCCGGGTAACAGGGCTTTCCAGATCTGTGCCGTCCAAAATACCCAAAGCCTGGACCATCTGGACTGCGCTGTCTCCGCCGACTGCGGAGGCCGGGGACACCAATAGCGAGCAGAGCGTGCACACAGCCAGAATGAGAGAGAGAACTTTTGATTTCATATAACAGATACCTCCTATCAGTCATACCGCAGGGCTTCGATGGGATCGAGGCGGGCGGCTCTTTTTGCGGGCAGATAGCCAAACAGGATGCCGATGCCGGCGGAGATCCCAAAGGCTGCCAAGACCGCCGTGGCCGAGGGAGAGACGGTAATGGCCGTCTCCATCAGCCGTTTGATGACCTGTGTAGCAACCGCCGACATGAGATAGCCAAGGATGATGCCCAGCCCTCCGCCAAGGGGCGGAGGTGGTGGCGGCTTCGATCACAAACTGCCGCAGGATGATGCCCTCCCTGGCCCCCAGGGCCTTGCGGATACCGATCTCCCGGGTGCGCTCTGTGACAGAGACCAGCATGATGTTCATAATGCCAATGCCGCCCACCAGCAGAGAGATGCCGGCGATGGCCGCCAGGATGGCGATGACCATATTGACCATGCTGGTCATGGTGTCCAGCATCTCCGCCATGCTGACCACGGTATAGGCGTCTTCATCCTGAAAAATTTTTGTAGAGAGCGGTTTCGATGGCCTCTTTTCCCCAGGGTGGCGTATTCCTCATCGGTCACGGTCACAGTATAGCTGCTGATGGTGCCGGTAAAGGACAGGCGGGCTGCGGTGGAGTAGGGGACATAGACGCAGTCGTCCGTGCCCCCCTCCTCCATCTGCTCCGCCTCCTGAGCCATAACGCCCACGATGGAAAAGGTGGTGCTGCCCACCTTCAGACTCCTGGCCCACGGCATTGCCGCCGAAGTAGGCCTGGTCCACATAACGGCCCCCACCACGCAGACCTTTTTCCGGTTGACGATGTCCATATACTCGATACCCCCGGCCCTGAGCTACCTCGTAGCCCTTCATATCAAACCACGTCTCCCCCGACACCGGATACGGAGGTGGAGCTGTAAGTGGTGCTGCCGATCTTTACACTGCCTGTCATGGACACAGTAGGCGAAATCTGGTCCAGATAGCCGGCGTTGTCCTCCACGATCTGATACATCTGCTCCTCGGACACGGTGCGGGAGGTCCCACGGCCCATGATGGACACCGTCAGGTGTTGGTCCCCATCTCCGCGAAGCTGTCCTCCATATATCCGGCCATACCGTTGCCCAGGCCCACGATGACGATGACCGCGCACACGCCGATGATGATGCCCAGCATGGTGAGAAAGGTCCGCATTTTGCTGCCGGAGATATTTTTGACAGCAAGCGTAAAAAGTCTCCCAGAGGCTCATGACGACACACCTCCCCTTAGGCCGGGGTCACCACGGCCTCCGGCGCGCGGGCGTCCCCATCATAGACTACATGGCCGTCCTCCAAGCGGATGATCCGCTGGGCCTGGACCGCAATGGAGTTGTCATGGGTGATAAGTACCACCGTGTTGCCCTGACGGTGCAGGTCCTGGAGCATCCCCAGCACCTCCCGGCTGGTGTGAGAGTCCAGGGCGCCGGTAGGCTCATCGGCCAGGATGACCGAGGGGTTCCCTGCCAGCGCCCGGGCGATAGAGACCCGCTGCTGCTGACCGCCGGAGAGCTGATTGGGCAGGTGGTGGAGCTTGTCGCCCAGGCCTACCTGCTCCAGTACCTCTCGGGCCCGCTGCCGGCGCTCCGCCTTGGGGACGCCGGCGTACATCAGGGGGACCTCCACATTTTCCAGCAGCGTCAGCTTGGGCAGCAGGTTGTACTGCTGAAAGATGAACCCCAGCAGCTCGTTGCGGATCGCTGCCAACTGATTGGTATCCATCTGCCCTACGTCCCGTCCGTCCAGCAGATAAGTGCCGGAGGTGGGCACATCCAGGCAGCCGATGATGTTCATGCAGGTGGATTTTCCGGAGCCGGACTGGCCAACGATAGCCACAAATTCCCCCTTTTTCGATGCGCATGGAGATGTGGTCCGCCGCCCGAACTGTGGTGTCCCCATCTGATAGGTCTTGCAGACCTGACGAAATTCGATCAGCGCGCTCATCCCGGGACCCCCCCTCCGGGGCCGCCGCCGCTTGGCATGCCGCCGCCGGGAGCGCTGCCCATACCGCTTGGCATTCCGGCGGGCATATCGCCGCCCATGGCGCCGGGCATCCCGCCCATCATCATGCTGCCGGACTCTGTGGAGCGGGTGACATACGCTACGGTGTCCCCCTCCTGCAAACCGCTGAGGATCTGGACATAGCTGTTGTCGCTGATGCCGGTCTCCACCTGCACATAGACGTAGCCCTCGGGCGACTCCTGCTCCACGGCGCTTTCCGCACTGGGAGAGTCCTGAGTGATGAGTACCAGAGAGGTGTTCCCGCTGCCCCTGGTGACGGCGCTGCTGGGGATGGCCAGGGTATCGGCGGCCTCCTCCAGCACGATCTCCGCGTCCACATTCATGCCCGGTAGCAGGCCGTCGGTCTCGTCGATACGGACGGTGACCGGGTAGGAGGTGATCCCGCCGGAGGTGGTGCCTGCCACCGAGACCTTGGTGACCACGCCGGTAAAGGTCTTGCCCTCCACCGCCTCCGCAGTGATCTGAACCGTTTGTCCCGCCTCCACCGTGGAGATGTCCAGCTCATCGATGTTCAGGGTCATCTCCAGATAGCTCAGGTCGTAGATGGTACACAGGGTCTTGCCGGATTCCACGGTATCGCCGGCCTTGTACTCACTTGTCGATGACGGTCCCGCTGATAGGGGGTGTAATGGTGTAATTCTCCAGCTGCTTCTGTGTGTTCTCCATGGACAGCTCCGCATTTCTCAGGCTGTCTCTGCCGCGTTTTGGAGCTGATCTTCCAAATCATCACCGCCCAGAGTGATCAATACCTGTCCCTTTGGAAACAGCGCTGCCTTCAGAGACGTGGACCGCGGCGACAGTCCCGCTGGCGCTGGCCGTGACCGTGCTCTCTGATTGGTAGGTAAAGGTCCCGTTTCCGGCGCTGCCCAGACCGTTGACGGAGGCTGTGGCTACCTGAACTGCACTGAGCCCGCCGGGATTTTGCACGGCGATGGTCACATCTCGGGTAATGGTGTTGCCGGTTCCGACGGCATTCCCTGCCGGAGATCGACTGGACTGTACCGGTCAGCGTCTCAAAAGAGCCGTCCAGTGTCACCTGAGCGGTCTGCCCCACGTGGAAGGTAGCAGCGTCCTCAGCGGGGAAGGGGACGGTCAGTGTCATGGTGCTGTCGTTGCGGATGGTGGCGATGGTCTGCCCCTGACTGACCTCGTCCCCCTCTTTGACATCCAATGTGTACAACGTACCGGAGGAATTTGCCTTGACTGTCTGGTTTTCCGCCGTGCTCTCATAGCTGCGCTGGGCCTGAGACAGGGAGATCTGCGCCTTTTCGATGTTGGCGGCGGCGTCCTCGCTGTCGATCTCATAGAGCACGCTGTCCTGTTCCACCATATCGCCCTCCTCAAAGTCGGCAGAGAGGACCTCGCCTTCGATCAGGGTGGTCACAGTATAGGAATTGGCGGGCTGGAGGGTACCGCTGCCGGTAAGAGAGTTGGTAATGGTCCGTGGGGCGACCTTTTCCTCTGTGTAGGTGATTGCCGCCGCTGAAGGCCCTTTGCTCAGCAGGAATTTTTCCGGCGAAGGCCAGGATCAGAAGGAGAGCCACAATGAGGAGCGACCACCGCTTCCCGTGCTTGGGGCGAGGGAGACGGTGTGTTCGCTTTTTTCGTTTGCTCTCCCTGCACTTGGTCGTCGGACTTTGGTTTCACTAAGGTCATATGCGAGAAACTCCTTTCGTGCCGCACTTAAGTTCTGGAGTGATACGGCAGATGATATCTGATGATAACACCGTTTGCTGAATAGACACTGAAAATACGCGGGAAAGTGCTGCGGATCTTTCTGCTTTTTCAGCTTCGATTCAGTATTTTTGTGTAGTATAATATCAAAAAGGAATACCGCATCCCATCGGAGGCTGTTATGAAAGTACTAATAATTGAGGATGAAAAACTGCTGGCGGACTCCATCCAGTCGGTTTTAGAGCGCAAGGGCTTTGAGGTGGAGTGTGTCTACGACGGCGAGACCGGCGCGGAATATGCCGAGCTGGGAATTTACGACCTGCTGATTCTGGACGTGATGATGCCCAAAATGGACGGTTACCAGGTCGCCCGGGAGGTGCGCGCCAAGCGCTGCGGCACCCCTATCCTGATGCTCACCGCCCGCTCAGAATTGGAAGACCGCATCGAGGGGCTCAACGCCGGGGCCGACTATTATCTGACCAAGCCCTTTGACACCCGGGAGCTGCTGGCCTGCATCAACGCCCTGCTCCGACGGCAGGGGGCCCCAGGTGGATCAGGTGACCCTGGGAAATACCGCTCTGGATCTGGGAGCCTGCACCCTGGTCTGCGGAGAAAAGCGGGTCCAGCTCTCTGCCCGAGAATTTGACGTGATGCGCATTCTCCTGCGCTCCCAGAGCACCATCCTCTCAAAGGAAGTGATCCTCGCCCGGGTGTGGGGCTACGACTCCAATGCAGTGGAAAACCATGTGGAGGTCTATGTGGGCTTTCTCCGAAAAAGCTGCACAGCATCGGTTCCAATATCCGCATCGAGGCAGTCCGGCGGCTGGGCTATCGTCTGGAGGTGGATGAGGAATGCTGAAACGTCTGCGCCTTCAATTTGTCGCGGTCATCATGGTGATCGTCACCATCATGTTGTGTACGGTCTTTGGAATGCTCTATTTTTTACACGGAGCAGCCTGGAGCAGGAAAGCTTTGCCATGATGCGCGCCGTTCCGGTAGGTATCATGGCCCCTGATCGTCCGCTTGCCCCCTTCGCACGCCCGGGTGAACAACCGGAGCAGGTCCGTCTGCCCTTTTTTGTGGTGCAGGAGGCGGAGGACGGAACACTGACTGCTGCCGGTGTGGGATATTATGACCTGTCTCCTGGAGAAGCCTTTGACCAAACTTTTTGCAGGAACTGATCCAGGAGGTGGAGCGGGTGAACCGCCCATCCGGGGAGTTGAAGCAGTATCATCTGCGTTTTCTGCGAGTAGACGCTCCGTTTGGACAGAGTGTGATTTTTGCAGATACCACCAGTGAGCAGTCCACCTTAAACAATCTGGTCAAGAACTGCATCCTCATCGGCGTGCTCTGCTTTTTTGCTTTTCTGGGGATCAGCATCAAACTGGCCGCCTGGACAGTGAAACCGGTGGAGTGGGCTTGGCAGCAGCAGCGCCAGTTTGTCTCCGACGCCTCCCACGAGCTGAAGACGCCCCTTACCGTCATCATGACCAATGCGGAGCTGCTGCAAAGCGAAGAAAATGACCGGGACAGCCAGGTGCGGTTTTCTGCCAACATTCTCACCATGTCCCGGCAGATGCGGGCCCTGGTGGAGCAAATGCTGGAGCTGGCCCGGGCGGACAGCGGCCAGGGAAAGGCGGACCTGAGGCCGGTGGATCTGAGCACTTTGGCAGCGGACGCTCTGCTGCCTTTCGATCCGGTGTTTTTCGAGCAGGGGTTGATGCTGTCAAGCCAACTCGCCGAGGGGATCAACGTCAACGGGGGATGCCGGCCGGCTCAAAGAGGTGCTGGATATCCTGCTGGACAACGCCCAGAAATATACCGAGCCGCCAGGGACTGTGAACGTCCGTCTGGAGCGATGGGGGCACCACCGCTGCCGGCTGACTGTAAGCAATCCCGGCCCGCCTCTCTCGGCGGCGGAGCAGAAGGATATTTTCAAGCGCTTCTATCGGACAGATCCAGCCCGGAGCCGGGACGGCAGCTTCGGTCTGGGCCTCTCCATCGCCCAGCGCATCACAGAGGAGCACCACGGGCGCATCTGGGTGGAGAGCAGCGGTGGATACAATCGCTTCACCGTGGAACTTCCGGCCCGGTGACCAAACAGACAAAAATGCTAGTAGAATAAGGCCTTAGTATGGTGTACTACGGTATTAGGAGAAAATACTCCCCCTAATAGCCTGGGGTTATTTCTAAAGATAAGTTATCTGTTTCGCATAGAAGCAGATAACTTACAGTTGCATTATAAAAATTTTTTGTGTAGCCTTACATTGTTGCGCTATAATAATCGGCAGGAAATATCCTACCATGTGAGAAATATGAAGTGAGCGCAAGATCTTGAGTAACGGTTCCGTGACCTCATTTTGACCACAAACGATGCAGTAAACCCTGATAATCTATATAATATATACAGATATAGCGTTTATCAGATTGCAACAGACACTGTATATAGTAGAAGCCATATGCCCGCCATCGAGTGGGAATGAGGCTGTATATAAAACTCAGAGCACTACCAGTTTGTTTGAACACGAACCTATCAGTGTAGAGATACGTCAGAGAAACATACTGTGCAGTTTTTCCACAGTACTGGCAGGCCGGAAAAAGCAGTAAGCCTTTTCAGACTTACTGCTTTTTCCGGCCTACTTGAACTCTCCGGCCATTTATCCCTTTGATTATGTAGAACAGAATTTTCCCAGACAAGCGAGCGGATGACGCTTTACGCGCGGCTTTCCCCATCTTTGCGGGAGGATGTCATGCACAAAATTGAAGTTACCAGAATTTTTCTTTTTCATGGTCCAGAGGCAAATCATCACGATTACCAAGCTGATCACGATTACCGCAGGATAGCCATATTTCCACGACAACTCCGGCATATTGGAAAAGTTCATCCCATACCAGCCAGCTACTAAGGTCAGGGGCAGAAAAATAGTGGTGACGATGGTGAGAATTTTCATGATCCGGTTCTGCCGTATATCGATCTCCGCCTGAAATAGCTCTCGAATCTGCAGCCCATACTCCCGGAGAATCTGCGCCTCGTTTTTCAGCCGCGCGATCCGCTTCTCTACCATGTGGAACTGGCGTGTTTCTATGTCAGTAAAGAATTCATTTTCGTTTTCCTCAAACTCGCAGACCATATCCTCCAGCTGCGTATAGTAGCGGCTCCAGCTTGTCAGTTCTTTTCGGAGCGCAGTCATCTGGTAATTGAAATTGTCCAGAACTCCCTCAATACCTCTTCTTCCAGCTCCGACAGCTTCTCTTCCAGCTCTTGAAGATGGTGCATATCCTTTGCAATCAGTAATTCAAGAAACCCATAGAGCAATCCGCCAATATGGTCAGTGAGTTGAGGATTTTCTTCTCTGATCCGCTGAAACATCCTATGTGCAACTCCAGCGTCATCGCATATAATAATTTGATCCTTCGTCAGCAGATAGCCGAAAGAAATGGGGCGCCGGTCGCTTGGTATGGCGGGGCGTGACAATGGTGCCGCAAAGATAGGTCCGGTGTGCTTCTGCTTTGCAGACACGCGCATCTCGCAAGCGGCGTATGGCACAGTATATTCTCCAGCCCCGGTAGGCACGGTCCTTGCTCCAGCTCTTCAGAGGTCAGCAGCGTCAAAATACGGCCGTTAAAACCCTGAGAAATTGGTCGCTTGTTCATCGGACGCAGAGAGAGCAGACTGATACATAAACAGGCCTCCTAAAAGCGAATTCTTCGATGCCATTTTAACACATTCTTCGGATATGACAACCGATCTTTCTCTCGCTGTGCCCTTATCCTGAGTCATGATTGGACTAAGAAAACGGAGATTTTACAAAATTGGCTATGTAACGCAGTCTTTTCCTGTTTTCCAGATACGCGCTTGGCGGATGAAGTTTTATGCCGGCAGAGAAACGATCACCGACAGGGACGCTCCGCTGCTCTCTGCTCGGATTTTTTCCCCTGTGGGCCAGCACGATGCCCTTGGCAATGGACAGACCCAGGCCGTAACTGCCGGTCTGACTGCTGCGGGACTGATCGCCCCAGTAAAAGCGGTCAAAGAGGCGCCCCAGCGTCTCCCGCTCCATGGGGTGAGCAATCGTATTGGAGACCGAAAGGCGGATCATGCGCCCCTCTTTTTTCAGTGCGATCTCCACTTCCCCCTCTTCCGGGGTATATTTTAGGGCATTGTCCAACAGAATGGACAGCAGCTGCCGGATAGCTTTTTCATCTCCGGTATAGGAGAGTATGGGGGGATGGACAGCGTGAGCCGCTTCCCCTGCGCCTTTGCCAGCCCCTGAAAGGATTGAGCCATCTCCTCTGTCAGGTCGGAGAGGGGAAACTCGATGGGCTGGATGGGCGGCGTTTCCTCCTCCATGCGGGGGAGAAAGATGAGATCCTGGGTCAGCCCGGTCAGCCTCCGGACCTGACAGCGGATGTCCTGCAGCCACTCGTTGCCCTCCAGCTCCGGCTCCACCAGATCCAGATCCGCGCCGATGATGGTCAGAGGCGTCTTTAATTCATGTCCGGCGTCGGTGATGAACCGGCGCTGTTTTTCATAGCTCTCTGCCACCGGGCGAACGATCCGCTTGGACAGGATCAGCAGAAGCAGAAAGACAGCCAGCAGCCCCGCCAGCGCCACCAGGACGCTGGCAATCAAAATCGTCCGGAAAGTGGAGAGGCTTCGCCCGCAGTCCACGAAGATGAAGCGGGTACCTTCCGCTTCTGCCGCGCGGATATAGCGGTAGTCCCCTGGAATCCGCTGGCGTTTCCGCTGGACCATACCGCCTGCGCCATCTCGCCGGCGCTCTGATCATCCACGGCGGCGATCTGCCCCGTGTCGCTCTGGAGGACCTGCCCTTTTTTCATTCAAAGGACAGAAAAAAGCGGGATTCAAATGGGGTCTCCGGAGATCCCATGGCCCAAGACCGGAATTGGCCCAGGCTTTCCCCCGGTCGTCCGGTGGTGTCTGCTGAGGAATACGCCCCGGTTTTCGCTGAGCAGCGCCAGGATGCGGTCCGCATCCCGGACCACTTTTGATAGCTCATGGCGTTGACCCGCCCAGGATCACCAGCAGCACCAGGGCCAGAGACAGCATGGAGGCGGTGATGAATTTCACCCGCAGCTTCTGGATCATGTCCGCACCTCCAGCGAGTATCCGAGGTTGCGGCTGGCCCGGATCTCCACATCCGCCTGCAGAGCGGTGAGTTTTTTCCGTAGATAGGAGATGTAGACCCACACCACCGATACCTCCACATCGCTGTCATAACCCCAGATTCGCTCCAGAAACCGCTCGGGAATAAGCTGCCGTGGATTGCGAAGCAGCAGCTCCATCATCTGGTACTCCTTGTTGGCCAGCCGGAAGCTGCCAGCCGGGGGTGGACAGCTCAAAGGTGGTCTGCTCCAAAGAGATTTCCGAAGGTCAGCTGGCTGCTGAGCTGGACGCTCTGCCGTGTAATGGCCCGGAGCCTTGCCAGCAGCTCCTCCGTGGCAAAAGGGCTTGGTCAGGTAGTCGTTGGCCCCGGAGGTCCAAGCCCAGCACCTTGTCCTCCACCTCACCTCTGGCGGTGAGCATCAGAACCGGGATGGAGTTCCCCTGCTGACGCAGGCGGCGCAGCACCTCCATCCCATCCATCTTAGGCATCATGATGTCCAAAATCAGGGCATCGTAGTTCCCACTCTCCAGATAATCCAGCGCCTCATGCCCGTCATAGACCGCATCCACCGCGTAGTGGCTCCCGCTCCAGCAGAGCGGTCACCGCACAGGGAAAGGGATCGCTCATCCTCCGCCAGTAAAATGCGCACACCGCATCCCTCCTTTTTGTTCTGACGGTATTTTGCCGGATTTACCTTAAATAGAATTAAAAGATAGCACGGTCATGGCTCGTTGTCAGCAAAAAAGTTTTTGATTTTTTTTAAGTTCAGTTATGGTTTGGATTTTACACTGGCTTTACCATCCCAACACAAGGAGGATCTCACCATGAAAAAAAAGAGACTGTCTTTCAGCGCTATGAATTCAAATATCTGCTGACACGGGGCAGCAGGCCCGGCTGCTCTCCGCCGCCGGAGCTCGTTTGCGTCCCGACGAATACAGCCACAGCTCTATCCGCAATCTCTATCTGGACACTCCGGATTTCCGGCTCATCCGCCGGAGCCTGGAAAAGCCCGTCTACAAGGAAAAGCTGCGTCTGCGCAGCTATGGCCGGGCGGACCGGGAACACCCGTTTTTATGGAGCTGAAGAAAAAGTACCGCTCCATCGTCTATAAGCGGCGGCTCACCCTGCCCTATGGCCGGGCGCTGGACTGTCTGACCGGGGACTGTCCATGGCCGGAGACCCAGATCGGCAGAGAGATAGGCTACGCCATGGACTTCTATCCGGATCTGGAGCCACGGGTGTTCCTCTCCTACGAGCGGGACTCCTGGTATGCGCCGGAGAGCGGTCTGCGCATCACCTTCGACGACGCCATCCGCTTTCGGACAGCAGACCTGACGCTGGACTCCGACCTGTGGGGCACAGCCCTGCTGAGGCCGGATCAGGTTCTGATGGAGTTAAAGGCTCCTGGGGCCATCCCCCTCTGGATGGTCCGCCTGCTGACAGAGATGGGACTCTATAAGACGTCCTTCTCCAAGTATGGAACGGCCTATCAAATTTTACTGGAACAGGAATACAAAGGAGGAAAACGGTATGCCTGATACGCTTTTTCAAGGGATCTTTGATACGCAGCTGACGGCGGTGATCGCCCCAGAGCAGTTTCTTTTGTGCGTGGGGGCGTCTCTGGTCATTGGCCTGGTCCTGTGCGCCATGATGCTGTGGCGCACCCGCCCCAGCACCGGCTTTGCCGTCACCCTGGCTACCCTGCCGGCGGTGGTCTGCGTGGTCATTATGATGGTCAATGGCAACGTAGGGGCCGGTGTAGCTGTAGCCGGTGCTTTCGGCCTGGTGCGTTTCCGCTCCGCCCCCGGCACCGCCCGGGAGATCGGGGCCATCTTCGCCGCCATGGGGGCGGGGCTGATGGCGGGCATGGGCTATCTGGGCTATGCCGCGCTCTTTGCCCTGATCCTGGGCGGGATCACCATGGCTTACCACGCCCTGGGCTTTGGCGGCGGAAACGCAGCCCTGCGCTGCCGCACCCTGCACATCACCATTCCGGAGGATCTGGACTACACCGGCGTCTTTGACCCGATTTTGGCACAGTATGCCACCAAGTCTGAGTTGAAACAGGTCAAGACCACCAACATGGGCAGTCTCTTCAAGCTGACCTACGACCTGACCCTCCGGGATGGAGGGCAGGAGAAGGCCTTGATCGACACCCTGCGCCAGCGCAATGGAAATCTGGAGATCTCCCTGTGCCAGCAGGAGACCGGACCGGCCGGACTATGAACAGGAGGAACGATATGAAACGAATCGCTATGCCACTGCTGAGCATTTCGTTGCTGCTCAGTGGCTGCCAGAACACAGACGCCGCTTCTTCCAGCAGCACCCCCGCATCGGCTGACACAGAGCCGGTGTCTGTCATTGATACATCGGCCTTGTTCAGCGACCGGGATCTGGACGGCAGCTATGATGAGAGCGCCGCCATCCCCATCCAGCTGACGGAGAGACCGCTGCCTGCGCTTCCGACGCTGTCTCCATTGACGGCGCCCGGATTACCCTGCTGGACGAGGGGACCTATCTGGTGTCCGGTACCCTGACAGACGGACAGATCGTGGTGGATGCCGATGATACGGACAAGGTCCAGATCGTCCTGGCCGGCGCGGATATCACCTGCACGGACTCCGCCGCCATCTATTCCAAAAACGCCGACAAGGTGTTCCTCACTCTGGCAGATGGGACGGAAAATACCCTGATCAACGGCGGCAGCTATGCCGACATTGATGAGAACAACATCGATTCCGTGGTGTTCTCCAAAACCGACCTGACCCTCAACGGCTCCGGCAGTCTGACCATTGACGCCCAGGCAGGCCACGGGGTGGTGTCCAAGGACGAGCTGACCATCACCGGCGGCAGCTACACCGTTACCGCCGCCGGGCACGGCATGGCAGGCAAGGACAGCCTAGCTGTGGCGGGGGGCACATTTACCATCACCTCCGGTAAGGACGGTCTCCACGCTGAAAACGCCGATGACTCCTCTCTGGGATTTTTGTATGTGGCGGATGGCGAATTTACCATTGCCGCCCAGGGAGACGCCGTCAGCGCCAGCGGGCGCTTCAGGCGGACGGCGGGACCTTTGACCTGACCACCGGGGAGGGCAGCGCCTCCGTCACCATGTCCACTGGGGACAGCTTTGGCCCCGGCGGCATGGGAGAAGGTCCGGGCGGTTAGAACGGGGCGCGGCCCCACGGCGGCCCATCCGTCGAGAGCGGGACGCCGCCTGAGCGGCCGGACAGCGGTGACAATGGTCAATCTCCGGAGTTCCCCACCCAGCCGGCAGGCGAGGAACCGGCTTTTTGACGCAGAAACAGTGGAAGTGACAGACACCGCGGAGGACACCGTCAGCCAAAAAGGGTGTGAAGGCGGAAGGTACCTTGACCATCAACGGCGGGACCTGGACCATGGACACCGTGGACGACTGCATTCACAGCGGCGGCGCTCTGGTCGTCACCGGCGGGACCTTCACTCTTTCCAGCGGAGACGACGCCGTCCACTCCGATGACGCAGTGACCATTCGAGCCGGAGAATTTTCCATCCCCTACTGCTATGAGGGCGTCGAGGGTCTGTCCGTCACCGTGGAGGACAGGACCTTTGAGATCACCGCTTACGATGACGGCTTCAACGCCGCCGGCGGCGCGGACAGCTCCGGCTTCGGCGGCAGAGGAGACCCATTTGCCGCCAGCGCGGACAGCTTTATCACCATCAACGGCGGGACCATCACCATCGTGGCGAATGGGGACTGCCTGGACTCCAACGGGGACCTCACCATCAACAGCGGGACGCTGGACCTCACCTGCAATGGAAACGGAAACACCGCGCTGGATTGCAGCGGCAGCTATACCAACAACGGCGGGTCGGTGACCACCAACGACGGCTCCGAGTCCAATCCCGGCGGAATGGGCGGCGGACGGCCTGGCGGGAAACAGGCTCCTTCCGCCCCGGAAGTGCCCGTTTCCTGAGCGGGATCTGTCTGGAATAGATGGCTTCCCATAAAGCAGCTCCGCCATCAAACACATCTTTTCTTATTTTTTGCAGAGTCTCGTTGGAAATTCCCAACGAGACTCTGCTGTCGTTTCACGGATTGACTGATTTTTACCGTATCGCGTCCTTCATGGTTTTGACATACGCACCGATGCAGCCAGGGGCATCCTTCCCGTGCTGTTCCAGCAGCTTGACGATGGCAGAGCCGACGATCACGCCATCGGCGAGCTCTGCCATCCGCTTGGCCTGTTCCGGCGTGGAGATTCCAAAGCCGATGGCGGCTGGGATATGGGTGTTCTGCCGCACAGTCTCCATCATGGAGGCCAGATCCGTTTTGATCTCGCTTCTGGCTCCGGTGACGCCCAGGGAGGACACCACATAGAGAAACCCCTCCGCCTCTCTGGCAATCATGGCGATCCGGTCCTTGGATGTAGGCGCGATGAGGGAGATCAGCTCCACCCCGTACCGCCTGCAAACCGGCAGAAATTCCTCCTTCTCCTCAAAGGGCAGATCGGGGAGGATCAGTCCGTCGATCCCCGTCTCCCGGCAGGCGGAGAAAAAGCGCTCCGCTCCATAGGAGAACACTACATTGGCGTAGGTCATAAAAACCAGAGGTATTGTTACATCACGGCGCAGGTCCCGCACCAGTCCGAAGATCTGGTCTGTGGTGACCCCGTCCTGCAAGACCCGGAGGTTAGCCCCTGGATCACCGGCCCCTCCGCGGTGGGGTCGGAGAAGGGAATGCCGAGCTCGATGAGGTCGGCGCCATTTTCCACTGCGGCCCGGACGGCGGCGGCGGTGGTCTCCAGATCCGGGTCGCCGCAGGTAATAAACGGGATAAATGCCTTTCCGCGGGCAAATGCCTGTGCGATCTTACTCATGGAGATCCTCCCCTCTGTATCGGGCGATGGCGGCGCAGTCCTTGTCGCCCCGGCCTGAAATAGTGATGACGATGATCTGCTCCCGCTCCATAGTGGGAGCAAGCTTTTATGGCATGGGCCACGGCGTGGGCCGACTCAATGGCAGGGATGATACCCTCCGTCCGGGCCAGATACTCGAAGGCGTTGACCGCCTCCTCGTCAGTGACCGGGACATATTCCGCCCGGCCGATGTCATGGAGGTGGGCGTGTGCCGGGCCGATGCCCGGGTAGTCCAGTCCGGCGGAGATAGAGTAGACGGGGGCGATCTGGCCGTACTCGTCCTGACAGAAGTAGGACTTCATGCCGTGGAAGATGCCCAGCCGCCCGGTGGCGATGGTGGCCGCCGTCTCCGGGGTATCCGCCCCCGGCCGGCCGCCTCGCAGCCGATCAGCCGGACCTGTTCGTCCCCGATAAAGTGATAGAAGCTGCCGATGGCATTGGAACCGCCCTCCCACACAGGCGAGCACCGCGTCGGGCAGCCGCCCCTCCTTCTCCAGAAGCTGCGCCCTGATCTCCCGGGAGATTACCGCCTGAAAGTCCCGGACGATGGTGGGGGAAGGGGTGGGGCCCCATCACAGAGCCCAGGCAGTAGTGGGTGTCGGCCATGCGGGAGGTCCACTCCCGCATGGCCTCGGATACAGCGTCCTTCAGCGTGGCTGTGCCCGTCTTTACAGGAACCACCTCCGCTCCCAAAAGGCGCATCCGGTACACATTGAGAGCCTGACGGACGGTGTCCTCCTGCCCCATAAAGACCACGCACTCCATGCCCATGAGGGCGGCGGCAGTGGCGGTAGCCACCCGTGCTGCCCTGCCCCGTCTCGGCAATCAGGCGGGTCTTGCCCATCCGCTTGGCCAGAAGCGCCTGGCCAAGTACATTGTTGATTTTGTGTGCGCCGGTGTGATTGAGGTCTTCCCGCTTGAGATAGATTTTCGCCCCGCCCAGATCTTCCGTCATCTTTTTTGGCAAAATACAGCCGGGATGGCCGCCCCGCATATTCATTCAAAAAGCTCGGTGAGCTCCCGGTTGAAAGCTTCGTCGTTCTTGTAGTGATCGTATGCCGCTTCCAGTTCAATGACCGCGTTCATCAGCGTCTCGGGGATATACTGTCCCCCGTGGACGCCGAAGCGTCCCTTTGGATTGGTCATGCTCTCGCTCCCTTTCTGACTGCGGCCACAAAGGCCGCCATTTTTTTCAGGGTCCTTGCCCCCATCCGTCTCAATACCGGAGCTGACGTCCACCGCATAGGGGTGAAGCCGCTCCACCGCCCCTTCCACATTCTCCGGTCCAAGTCCGCCGGCCAGGAAATAGGGACGCCGGATCTGATGGAGCAGACTCCAGTCGAACACCGTGCCCGTACCCGCACCGGCGTCCAGCAGGATATGGTCAGCAGCACTGGCCTCGGCGCGGAGGACATCCTGAACCGTGGCGATCCGGAATGCCTGGATAATGGGCTTTGGGGTAAGCATCCGCAGCCGGTCAACATAGTCCCCGCCCTCGCTGCCGTGAAGCTGGGCCAGGTCGATTACACCGCGGTTCAGCAGGCGGGCCACTGTCTCTGCTGTCTCGTTGACAAATACGCCCACCGCCTGAATGTTCGGGTCCAGTAATTCCTTCAATTCAGCGGCCCCTTTGGGTGCGATATATCGTTTGCTTTCAGGGGCAAATACAAATCCGATATACTCCGGCCTCAGCTGATTTGCGGCCAGAATATCCCGGGGGCGGGACAGGCCGCACAGCTTGATTTTTGTCATGCTCCGCCTCGCAGTCCGGCCAGAGCGGCCTTTTTATCGGCCGCCCGCATCAGAGTTTCTCCAATCAGGACTCCGTCCGCTCCCAGCTCTCGGGCACTGCGACGTCTCCGGCGCTGTGGACGCCGCTTTCGGAAACAAACAGCACCTCGCGGGGGATCAGCGCCCTGAGCCGGCGGCTGTTGTCCGGGTCCACAGAGAAATCCTTCAGGCTGCGGTTGTTCACCCCGATGATCCGCGCCCCTGCCCGGAGGGCAGTTTCCGCCTCCGCCTCGTTGTGGACCTCCACCAGTGCGGACAGGCCCAGCTCATCGCAGGTGTGCAGGTACTCCCGGATTTGCCGCTCCGTCAAAATGGCACAGATCAGCAGGACTGCCGACGCCCCCAGCACCTTCGCCTCATAGATCATGTATTCGTCTACGGTAAAGTCCTTCCGCAGGCAGGGGATGGAGGCCGTCCGGGCGATCTCCTGCAAATGCCGGCCGCTGCCCAGAAACCATTTGGGCTCAGTGAGCACTGAGATGCAGTCTGCACCCGCCGCCTCATAGTCCAGTGCAATTTGCAGGTAGGGATACTCCGGGGCGATGAGTCCCTTGGAGGGCGAGGCCCGCTTGCACTCACAGATGAAAGAGAGTCCGTCTTTTCTCAGGGCTTTCTCAAACCCAAAATCTCCTTTGAGGAGAAAGGGCCTGCAGACGCAGCTCCTCCAGAGGGACAGCGCTCTTGGACGCCGCCACCCGCTCCCGGGCATGGCCGGCCAGCTGGTCCAGTATGGTCATGCCTCCACCTCCGGGCCGTTGCTGACCGCGATCAGCTGCTCCAGCACGGCGGCGGCCTTTCCTGTATCAATGAGCTCCGCCGCCAGGGCCACGCCTGCCTTCATGCTGTCCGCCTTTTCACCGATATACAGGGCCGCCCCGGCATTGAGCAGCACCGCGTTCCGCTTGGCGCCCCGCCCGCCGTTCAAAAATGGCCCGGGTGATGGCGGCGTTCTCCTCCGGCGTCCCGCCCTTCAGCTCCTCTTTTTGTGCAGCGGTCAAAACCAAAATCCTCCGGGGTGATGACCGAGGACTTGAACCAGCCGTCCCGGATCTCGCAGACGGTGGTGGGCGCACTCAGGGAGATCTCGTCCAGCTTGTCCTGCCCATACACCACCATGCCCCGCTTGATCCCCAGATTGATGAGCACCTGAGCCAGAGGCTCCACCAGATAGTCGTCATAGACGCCCAGCAGCTGCCGGACCGGCGTCCCGGGGTTGGTCAGCGGGCCTAGAATATTGAATACCGTGCGGAAGCCCAGCTCCTTGCGGATGGCACCCACATATTTCATGGAGGCGTGATAGTCCTGGGCGAAAAAAAAAGCACATTCCCACGTCCCGGAGCAGCTCCACGCACTTTTCGGGGCTCTGGTGGATGTTGACCCCCAGGGCCTCCAGACAGTCGGCCGTGCCGCACAGGGAGGAGGCCGCACGGTTTCCGTGCTTGGCCACCTTCATGCCCCCTGCCGCCGCCACCAGGGCGGCGGTGGTGGAGATGTTGAAGCTGCCGGCGTTGTCTCCGCCGGTGCCCACGATCTCAAAGAGCTCCATGCCGGTCTCCACCTTGACGGCGTGGTCCCGCATGGCGGCGGCGCATCCGGCGATCTCGTCGGTGGTCTCCGCCCGGGCGCTCTTGGTGGAGAGGGCGGCAAGAAAGGCGGCGTTTTGGGTGGGGGTGGTCTCGCCGCCCATGATCTCATTCATCGCGGTGTAGGCCTCCTCGTAGGTGAGGTCCCCTTTATTGACGATTTTGACGATAGCTTCTTTGATCATGGTTTACATCTCCTTTATGAAGTTTTGCAGCATGGTTTTCCCGTCGGGCGTCAAAATGGACTCTGGGTGGAACTGCACGCCGTAGATTGGATACGCCCTGTGCTGTACCGCCATGACCTCTCCGTCCTCGGTTCGAGCGGTGACCTTCAGGCACTCAGGAAGGGTTTTGGTGTCTGCCGCCAGGGAGTGGTACCGCCCCACAAGAGCGGTTTCCGGACAGCCCCGGAACAGCGGGTAGTCCAGGTCAAACCGGACCTGGGACTGCTTTCCGTGCATCAGCGCCTTGGCGTAGGTGATGGAAGCGCCGAAGGCGGCGCAGATGGCCTGGTGCCCCAGGCAGACCCCCCCCAGAATAGGGATCTCCCCGCCCAGGACGGTCACCACCTCCATGGTGATTCCCGCGTCCTCCGGCCTCCCCGGGCCGGGGGAGAGGATGATCCGTTCCGGCTGAAGCGCCCGAATTTCTTCTGCGGTCATCTCATCATTGCGGATGACCCGGATATTCGGCTCGAATTCCCCAACAAGCTGGTACAGATTGTAGGAAAAACTGTCATAGTTGTCGATCAGCAGGATCATAGCTCTGCCTCCTGTGCAAGCTCCAGCGCCCTCAGGGACGCCCGCGCCTTGTTCATACATTCCTCAAATTCCTGCTCCGGGACCGAATCGGCCACGATCCCGGCTCCGCTTCTCACAAACACCCTGCCGTTCTTCTGATAGGCGATCCGGATGGCGATGCAGGTGTCCATATTCCCGGTGAAGTCGATGTAGCCGATGGCCCCGCCATAGGTGCCCCGCTTGTTGTTCTCCAGCTCTGCGATCAGCTGGCAGGCCCGGAGCTTAGGCGCTCCGGAGAGGGTCCCGGCGGGCAGCACCGCCTCGATGGCGTCCAGCGCGTCCTTGTCCTCCCGGAGCTTTCCCCGTACGGTGGAGCCGATGTGCATAACATGGGAGAAGCGCTCAATGGTGTGGAACTTCTCCACCTGGACCGCACCGAACCGGCTGATCTTCCCAAGATCGTTCCGCCCCAGATCCACCAGCATATTGTGCTCCGCCAGCTCTTTCTCATCGGAGAGCAGCTCTGTCTCCAGAACCTGGTCCTCCTCCAGGGTCTTTCCCTGGGCCGGGTACCCGCGAGAGGGAAGGTGTGGAGCACGCCGTTTTCCAGCTTGACCAGAGTCTCCGGCGACGCCCCCGCCACCTCCACATCTGTTCGGAAAAATAGAACATATAGGGGGAGGGGTTAAGGGTGCGCAGCACCCGGTAGGTGTTGAACAGGCTGCCCTCAAAGGGGGCCGACAGGCAGTTGGAGAGGACGATCTGAAAAATATCCCCTTCCCGGATGTGGACCTTGGCCTGCTCCACCATTCGGCAGAAGTCCTCCCGGCCGAACAGCGGCGTCACCGGGCCCAGGAGCCGCCCGGCACGGTCCTGCTTCTTTGCTCCGGTCCGCAGCAGCTCCACAAGCTGTCTGAGCTCCAGCACCGCCTTGTTGTAGCTGGTCTCCGGCTCGTCCAGGGACATATTGACCATGAGAATGAGCTTCTGCCGCAGATGGTCAAAGGCAATGACCTTGTCAAAGAGCATCAGATCAAGATCCCGAAATTCCTCGCTGTCCTCCACCTCCGCCCGGACGGACGGCTCGCTGTACCCCAGATAGTCATAGGAGAAGTATCCCACAAGCCCGCCGGTGAAGGGAGGGAGATGGTCAAAGCGGGGCTTTTGTGCTCCTCCAGGACCTGACGCAGGTAAGCGGATGGGTCCGCCGTTGGGAAGTGAAGGCATCCGGCCCGCATCTCCCCGTTCCTGCAGGTGATCTCAAGACTGGGATCAAAGCCCAGGAAGGTGTAGCGTCCCCAGGTCTCATGGCTGGCTGCGGACTCCAGCATATAGCAGTGGGTGGAAACCTGCTTCAGGATGCGCATGGCTTCTATGGGCGTGGTGAAGTCAGACAGGATCTCACAGCTCACCGGCAGCACCCGGTATCGTCTGGCGGAAGCGATCTCCTGGACTTTCTCCAATGTGGGAACGATCTGCATGGTCTGCACCTCCAAATAAAAATACTCCTCTGGCGTTTCTGCCAGAGGAGCAAAAAAATCGCCCTTGACAGAAACTACGGTCTGTCAAGGACGAATAAACAACATTATCCGCGGTGCCACCTTGATTCACGGCTTGACCCGTGCGCTTAGCAGGATACCAACATATCCCCGGCAAGTTACGTCTGCCTGCAACGTCGCAGAATACTTTGTGAATCTCACATTTGACTGCGCCCTCAGCGGTCCATTTGACAACTTGTTTCTTACCTGACTCTCAGCACCACAGGCTCTCTGTAAAGGCATGATTGCCGTTATCTCCGCTTCAACGGTTTAGGATATTAAATTTTTATCACTATACTACTATGCCCTCTACTTGTCAAGGGCTATTATAAAAAATTCCCCACGAACGTGTATTGTATTCCTACAAATACGCAACAGCAACTTTTTAATTACCCCTTGACTTAGTAGGAAAATAGTGGTATAACATTATACATACCAATTCCGTGGGTAAAAGGAGCCGGTTATGCAAAAACACTTTTTCAGACTTCTGCGGAATAACTTCCGTTTCGGACGAATGTGTTATCTGTTCTTCCTAGCAAAAATAAATCATGGAACAGAAAGGAACACAACTATGTCTGATTACAAATTTGAAACGCTCCAACTCCATGTGGGCCAGGAGCACCCTGACCCTGCATCTGATGCCCGTGCGGTTCCCATCTACGCTACCACTTCTTATGTATTTCATAACAGTCAGCACGCAGCAGATCGCTTTGGTCTGGCTGATACAGGCAACATCTACGGCCGTCTGACGAATCCCACCCAAGGTGTTTTTTGAACAGCGCATTTCCGCATTGGAGGGCGGTGTTGCCGGTCTGGCTGTCGCCTCTGGCGCCGCCGCGATCACCTATACCATTCAGGCGCTTGCAAAACAGGGGGAGCACATTGTAGCACAAAAGACCATCTACGGCGGCACCAGTAATCTGTTGGCCCACACCTTGCCACTCTACGGCATCAACTCCAGCTTTGTGGATGTCCACGACCTCGCCGCCGTGGAACATGCGATCCAGCCCAACACCAAGGCCATCTACATTGAGACCCTGGGCAACCCCAACAGTGATATTCCTGACATTGACGCCATTGCTGACATTGCTCACAAATATGGACTGCCGCTGGTAATCGATAATACATTCGGCACCCCCTATTTGATCCGTCCCATTGAACACGGCGCTGACATTGTGATCCACTCCGCCACCAAGTTCATTGGCGGCCACGGTACGACCCTGGGCGGTATCATTGTGGACGGCGGCAGCTTTGATTGGGCGGCAAGCGGAAAATACCCCTGGATCAGCGCAGCGAATCCCAGCTACCATGGCGTAAAGTTTACAGAGGCTGCGGAAAGGCCGCTTTTGTTACCTATATCCGCGCAATCCTGCTGCGGGACGAGGGTGCCTGCATCAGCCCCTTTGCGGCTTTTTCTGCTGCTTCAGGGGTACGGAAACCCTGAGTCTCCGGCTGGAACGTCATGTGGAGAACGCAAAGAAAGTGGTGAAATACCTGACTTCCCATCCCCAGGTGGAAAAAGTCAATCATCCTTCTCTGCCGGAACATCCGGATCACGCGCTGTACGAAAAGTATTTTCCGAACGGCGGCGCTTCCATTTTTACATTCCAAATCAAGGGCGGACGGGAGGATGCCTTCCGGTTTATTGACAATTTGAAGATTTTCTCTTTGCTGGCCAATGTAGCGGACGTCAAAAGTTTGGTGATTCATCCAGCTTCCACCACACACAGCCAGCTTACGGAGGAGGAACTGGAGAACGTGGGAATTTACCAGAATACCATCCGTCTTTCCATCGGCACAGAGCACATTGATGACATTATCGCAGATCTGGAGCAGGCGTTCCAGCGTGTCAAGGAGGTATGACCATGGCAAACATTTATACTTCTGCTGACCAGCTCATCGGCAAGACGCCTTTGCTGGAGCTTACCCATATTGAAAGATTCGAGGGCCTGGAAGCCAGGATCTTGGCAAAGCTGGAATACCTCAACCCCGCCGGATCTGTTAAGGATCGTATTGCGAAAGCCATGATCGATGATGCCGAAGCGAAGGGATCGCTGAATACCCGGCCAGTTATTATTGAACCTACCTCCGGCAACACGGGAATTGGCCTGGCATCTGTTGCCGCGGCAAGGGGCTACCGCATCATCCTTGTCATGCCCGACACCATGAGCGTGGAGCGCCGCCAGCTGATGAAGGCGTATGGCGCGGAGCTGGTGCTCACCGAGGGGGTGAAGGGAATGAAGGGAGCCATTGCCAAAGCAGAGGAGCTGGCAAAGGAAATTCCGGACAGCTTTATTCCCGGCCAATTCGTCAACCCGGCAAACCCCGCCGCGCACCGCGCCACTACTGGCCCGGAGATCTGGGCAGATACCGACGGCGAGGTGGATATCTTTGTTGCCGGTGTGGGTACGGGCGGCACCATTACCGGTGTGGGCGAATATCTCAAGAGTCGGAACCCCGCTGTCAAGGTGGCAGCGGTGGAGCCGGCGGCCTCTCCGGTCCTTTTCTCAGGGAGTGGCCGGAGCCCACAAGATCCAGGGCATCGGCGCAGGCTTTGTGCCAGACAACCTGAACACCGAAATCTATGATGAAGTCCTGGCAGTGTCAATGAGGATGCCTTTGAATATGGCAGACGTGTGGGACAGCAGGAGGGAGTGCTGGTGGGCATCTCGTCCGGCGCCGCTGTCTGGGCTGCTGTAGAGCTGGCAAAGCGCCCCGAAAACAAGGGTAAGACCATTGTGGCCCTGCTGCCGGACACCGGCGGATACCTTTCCACTCCCATGTTTACAGATGAAAGACCGAGGAGTATATCACCAACCTGGGAAAATACCCATGTTTACAGATGAAAGAAAACCACCATGGAGGCCATTGACGTGCCGGAGCACCTGCTGAATTATTTTGACTATGAGGGCATACGGGCGGGATATTCGGCGATGAAGTTTGAAGAGGACGGCCACTTTGCCCCTGGCGGCTATGTGCTGAACAATGGCGGCAAATTCATCGAAGCACTACCACGGGATCGAGGACATTCCCGCCGAGCACAAGGTTTTCGCGTTCCCGCAGCTCTCGGTGCGGGAGCAGATGGCGGCCTACAAAGTGCCCTATTAAATTATTGACGGCTCCTGCCCCTGGATGGGGCTATCGGAAGATTGCCAAAAGGGGCATGAGGAGCGTGATAGCGGGGGCACTTCTGGACACTTTGTCCAGAGGTGCCATTTTTTTCATGGAAAAGGAGGGATACGGCTGATTGATGAGGACGTTTCCAGACGTACCATAGCAGTTTCCATCAAGGCGACAAAGCTCACGGGCCGGGTGCTGGCATATGTTCAGGCGTGTCTGGCGGTGGGCCGGAAGATCAAAAAGCTCACCGGGCCCGCCAGACACCCACGGAATCCAGCCAACAGAACGAAATGTTCATGCGGCTCCCTGGTGCATGGATTCTGTCATAGTAATACTGGAAATCTGGAAGTGGGACATCTTTCCTCTGTAGATTTTTCTGCGGATAGAAAAGGTTCTCAACTTCCTTAGGTGCCATCATTCGGAGTTCCTCGATTGGGATTCCGTTGGCATGGTATCGGCTCATGATCAGATTTAATGTACCTGAGCCAATCTTGTAACGGTCCATAACGGACCTGGTCTGGCATCCATTCAAACGCATCTGGATGGAGCCGATAATCGTGTTGTAGTCTTGCATAGTTATGCCTCCTTTCGCAATCATTTGATGACTACGAAAGAACTATAACACGTTGAAAACTTATTGATCAGCTGAAGCGGAAACGCGTTCAGTTACATCCGGAAAGACTGATCAGCTCTTAGCGGAATGCGTGGTCAGATGAGCCGGAATTTGCATGAACAAATCCCGGTCATGCCGCTTGTAGAAACCATACAGAAATACGCTTGTAGCTTGTCCGGCACCGAGAGAGCACGATGCCAAATTATTCTGGATGCAATAAACCAGCATGGTATGAAAGTTAGCAGAAAAGAATTACGGCATATTCTCAATTTGAAGAGCAACCTGGGTAAACAGATCAACCGATTTATTTTTTGAGGAGAGCGGCGTTTTAATTGAAATGCCCTCAAAAGCGCCCGAAATAAAGAAGCACTTTTCGGCGGAGTATTAGGAATTCGCCATTTTTGTAAAGATGATGCCCAGTACTACTATTCAGGATATCTTGGCAAATCTATAAACCGGTCATTCCCTCATGCTTGTAGAATCCGGAAAGGTTTGCTCAACTGGTCAAACATTGCAATTCCAAAGATACCTCCCACTGCTTGAAGTGGATTTCATACGAGCAAACGGATGGACGGTCATTCCTTTCCCCTTCAAGTATTTGCGTGAATGGAGGTTACAACAGGGATAAAGTTAAAATCTGCATCGCCGATACAAAGAATACACGGGACGCGCCCAAAGGCGCGTCCCGCTGTTCATTTTCTGCCGTTTCGTCCTCACGGCTTCCCCAGCCAATCCTGGAACTCCTCCAGGGTGATGACCTCCCGGTCACATTTCTTTTTCATCTCCCGGGCCTGCTCGCTCCAGGCATAGAACTGCTCGTCGGTGATGCGGCCAGCTTTGATCCAGGCAAAGCGTTTCTTGTACTCCTTGCGGTAGGCCTTGAATACCGGATCATCAGACTGTTTCTTGGTCCACTGCTGGAAGGCCCCGGCCTCCCGGCAGGTCTGCTGGCCGGAGGCCACTGGGCGCTCACAGTACTCCGCGCTGACCCGGCCGGTCTGAGGGAACCAGCGGCCGCAGTTCTTGCACCGCCGCACGGTGGTCTCTCGCTCCACACAGCTGCGCAGGGAGTAGTCAATCATGTCCGAAATGTGGAGGGGATACAGGACCGGCGAACACCGGCCCGGCTCCACCGGTTCAAAGCTGAGGGGGATGGGACGGAAAAAGAACAAGGACGGGTCCTTGGGGGCGTCGTAGAGATAGTGAGCCGATGCCTGCCGCTGGGGATCCCCGCCCCGCCTTGTCCACATCCAGAACGAAATCAAAGAACCGCTGCACCTGCCGCTGAGACAGCGGGAGCTGTTCCGGAAGGCCCTGCAGCTCCTCCAGCATCTCCCGGTCCTCCTGTTCACTGACCTGGATGCCCGCTCCCATCCGGGAGAAACGGTCATAGCAGCGCACATACAGAAGTTCCAGATAGATGTGCCGGCTCTTCAACTGACCCAGCTCCGTCATGGCGGCTGTGCCCGCCTCCCGGTCGTCCTCCTGAAGCAAGCGCTCCCAGTTCTCCGCGACCCCGCGGAGCCGCCGGAGTCAGCTCCCCGCAGTCCATCTCCAGAAAAAGAAAGCAGGCTCTCCAGGAACGGGAGTTCCTTGTAGGTCAAGGGAACGCCCTGGATCCCGTGGCTATCAAATTGGAAAACCTCTTTTTTCTCAGAGAAGTACATCTTGGCATACCACATGTCGGCGTCCCCAAAATAGACAATTATAAATTATTATTATAATAGTCTTGACAGCGGCTGGAAATCATGTTACGATACAATCAAAGGCGGGCTGTCAAAATAATTTTATCATAGTCTAACACCGAAAAATCCGATTGTCAACGGGAAACTGATCCCAAACATTCGGAACGGCACCTTGAAAACTGAATACCCATCACCGGAGATGATACACGCCGGAGAAGTAACGCCAGGACGTTGTCGCAGAGCACCGACAATTGAGAGTGCCAAGGGGAAGAAAACGCCGTGCAGGTCAAACAAGGCCGCAGGGCAGGAACGGGTATGGTGCATGGCCAGACAGATCCCAAAAGACAGTTCCTGCAAAAAAGACCGCCGAACTGCTGCAACAGTTCAGCGGCCTGCCGCGTTTCGGAAAACACAGCCTGATCTGTGTCCCAGTTTAACAGAGAGACCTCCGAAACGCAAGAAATTTTTTCTCTGAATTTGAAACACCGGAGGTACTAATCATTGAAACTGTCTGTCTACAAATCCTACGACGACCTGCCCCTGTTCCTCAACGCCAGGATGGTGGCGCAGGTGCTGGGCGTGTCCATCTCCACCGCCTACGAGCTGCTCAACGATCCCGGTTTCCCCACGCTGCGTGTGGGGAGCCGTATGGTAGTTCCGAAAGAGAAGTTCATCCAGTGGGCGGAGGGACAGTCGGGAGGTGCCAAATGAGAAAACAGCACTGGCCCAAGCGGGACCCCATCAAGAACTACTTCCCCCTCCCCAACGAGATCTTCTCTCTGGGACTGTCCGCCGGGGCGATCGCAGTCTACGGATTTCTCCTCCATAGGGAGGACCGGAAGACCTACCAGTGCGTGGCCAGCTACCGGACCATCGGAGAGGCAGTGGGGATGAGCGTCAACACGGTGCGCAAGTATGTGACCGAACTGGAGGATCGGGGTCTGATCCGGACGGAGCGCACCACCGTCACCACCCGGGACGGCCGCACCCTCAACGGCTGTCTGCGTTACTACATCCTGCCCATCCAGATGTCCATCGAACAGTTCTATGAGCGGCAGTTCCACGCAGCTGACCTGGCGCTGGAACGACAGAGAGCGGAACAGCGCATGGCGGCGCTGGAGAGAAAGGGGTGCATCCGGATGCTGATGCAGATGATCGACTGCGTAATTGAGCAGGACCCGTCTCTGGCAGCACGGCGCACCATAGACATGCGGCGGTACATTGTCAACCGGTGGAGCCGTACGCACGAAGATCCTATCGACGAAGATGCGGTAGCTCTGTTCCTCTGCGATGAGAGCCGCGGAAACCTGACAGATGAACAAAGAATATTTGCGAAGGAGTGCCGTGAGGAAATCGAGGCCTGCTATCGAAATGCGGTATTCCAGATGTTTCAGTGCGGCGAGATGATGTGCCGGCATCTGGTGTCCGGGCCGGAGGAATACTGCCGGATCTTTCTGCCGCAGTACGCTGTTCCCTGCAGCAAGCGACTCTCCCCGTGTAACGGCCTGTGAGGGGCTGTGTGCCCTCTTTGGGGCAGGGCAGAGCCCCTGCCCCACTGGGGGCTTTCAGGGCGGATTTGGCCCGATTTTGGGCGGTGCTTCGGGACAGGGCAAAATGGGGCCCCGGCGAAGCCCAGCGGAGCGGGTTCGCTGGGGAGAGGCGGAGCAGCGGAATGAGCGAGCTTTCGCCGCTATCCGGCGGAAGCGAGGGATGTGAAGCCTGCGACGACGACAAGCAGGAGAAAGCCCTGGCGCTTTTATGGTGCCTGGGCGGTCACTTCCGCCCGCAGTGCGGGCGGTTTCGGGGTTGAAGTTGGCGCTGTTTCGACCAACCCGATTTGAGATTGGCGCTGTTTTTTCAAAAGCCGCCTGAATCTCCCGCTGTGACAGGCTTTCAGGCGGCGCTGATGCAATGAGGAGAGAATTTTGAATTTGAAAAAAGGAAAATAAGAAACATTCTGTCTGGCTCAGTGAATCCGCCTGGACCGAGGTGGAATCGCGCTACCGGCGAGATAACTGCTCTACCAGAAATGAATTTATCGAAAAAGGCCATCCGTTTCTACTCCGGTTACCTGGACGCGGAGTCTGCCGATGCTTACCTGCCCCGAGTCCTCGCCGATGTGCTGGAGGGCAAGCTGGGGGCTTGGGGAAACCGAATGGGACACCTGCTGTTCAAGCTGTCGGTGGACCAAAACCTCATGGGGGAATATCCTGGCCGCTGATATAGAGATCGACCCGGATGAGCTGCGAAAGGCCCGGGTCCGGTGCGTCAAAGAAGTGAAGGAGACCAACGGTGAGATCAGCTTCGAAGACACGGTCCGCTACCAAAAGGGGGCTGAGTGATGCCGGGGTTGATCCAGAAGTCGGGCTACATCAGGCAAGGAAACGGCGGCGGTCACTACGCCGAGTACATCGCAACCAGAGAAGGCGTTGAGCTGTTGGAGAGCCCGCCCACATCAGAGGAGCGGCTACCTGGAATATATGGCGGAGCGCCCACGCTCCCACGGCCTGTTCTCCGCCGACGGTCCCGCTAATCTGGAGAAAACCATGGAGGAGATCAACGGGCATGCCGGTCCGGTGTGGACCTTCATCTATTCGCTGAAACGGGAGGATGCCCACCGGCTGGGCTACGAGAACAGCGAGAGCTGGCGCAGATTGCTGCTGGCTCATCAAACAGAGTTGGCGACAGCGATGAAAATTCCTCCAAGCAGCTTCCGATGGTGTGCCGCCTTCCACGACGAGAAACACCATCCCCACATCCACATGATGGTCTGGTCGACGGATCCAAAGCAGGGGTATCTCACGGAAAAAGGCATCGAAAAATGCGCTCCCAGCTGTCCAATGAGATCTTCCGAGACGAGCTGCTGTCTCTCTACCAGAAAAAAGATCTGTCTTACAGCCAAGTGCGGGACGCGGCGATGGAGGCCATGGGGCGGCTCATTCGGGAGATGGAGACAGGTCTGTGTCACAGCACGGTCATCGAAACGCAGATGGAGACGCTGGCTGGGATGCTGGAGGATCACAAGGGCAAAAAGGTCTACGGCTACCTGAAAAAAGCCGGCAAAGGCGCAGGTGGACGCCATCGTGGATGAATTGGCCAAGGTTCCAGAGGTGGCAGAGTGCTACGAACAGTGGAATCAACTCCGGGATGAACTGGAGCGTTACTACAAGGACGTGCCCAGAGAGCACCTGCCTCTCTCCCAACAGAAGGAGTTCAAAGCCATCAAGAACATGGTCATCCGGGAGGCGGAGCGGCTCCGGCTTGGTACGTTTACCTTCGAGAATGCCCGCGTGAAAGATGAAGTGGATGAGGACCAGGATGGG
>VOFC01001446.1_pt1 | contig 32102 bp, 50 predicted proteins | sample 5384161 | NCBI WGS metagenome assembly VOFC01 (sample SAMN12384722, study PRJNA508395) | human gut metagenome | isolation source: healthy gut B | host: Homo sapiens
AAACAGTATCACTCGTCAGGGCTGCACCCTGAAACCCGCTTAAAACTGCACTGCCTGTTTCCTGCGCTGGCGCTCGGTAGCTTTCTTCCGCTTCTGAATGGCGGCACAGTCCGGACAGTAGCGCTGGTTCTTTGCCTTTGGTACGAAGTACGACTTACAGATTTGGCACTGTTTTTTGCTTGTCGGCTGCATGATCTCGGCAAACAGTTCCCTATCTGCGGGGAAGGACTGCGTTTTTAAAATAGTTGCAGTAGATTTCGTACCGACTGATGCACTGCACGCAGCTATGTTCCTCGCCGTCGTCCAGCAGAAGACAATTGCCGTCTACATAGTTGCAGCAAAGCTTTTTGATGAGGGCGTTGATCCGCTTTGATTGCTTTGGCGTGATTTTTATGACCATGATTTTCACCTCCTCACGATTTGATGATCCATTGATTTACAGAGCCTTGCCAGTGACAAGTTTGAGGAATGCCGTAATAAGATTATTGCTACGCACGGCGAAAAGTATGCGGATATGAAGCCATTTTATACTCAGGAAAATGTATTCTATCTTCCTGAAGAAAGCCGTTGGAAGTATATTATTGAAAATGCAAAGCAGGACGATATTGCCCTGAAGATAGATACAGCACTTTATACGATTGAAAAGAACAACCCGGCACTGAAAGGTGCTTTGCCGGATAACTATTACTCCCGCTTACATATTGATACGGCAAAGTTGGCTTCTTTGCTTGATGAAATCAATCGTATCAACACAGATGATAAAGAGAACGACATTATAGGTCGTGTATATGAGTATTTCCTTAGTAAGTTTGCTCTTGCAGAAGGAAAAGGTAAAGGAGAGTTCTACACACCAAAGTGTATTGTAAATCTGATTGCCGAAATGCTTGAGCCTTACGATGGAATACTTTATGACCCTTGTTGCGGTTCGGGCGGCATGTTTGTGCAGTCCATCAAGTTCGTAGAAGCACATAGCGGTAATAAAAAGAAAGTGTCTATTTACGGTCAGGAATACACAAATACCACTTTCAAACTGGCAAAAATGAACTTAGCTATCCGTGGTATTTCTGCAAATCTTGGAGAGATGGCAGCCAATACATTTACCAACGACCAACACAAAGACCTTAAAGCAGATTTCATTATGGCAAACCCACCTTTCAATCAGAAGCAGTGGAGAGCCGAGAATGAGCTTGTAGACGACCCTCGTTGGAATGGATATGAAGTTCCACCAACAAGCAACGCAAACTATGGTTGGATACTGAATATTGTTTCTAAACTTTCACAAAACGGTGTGGCAGGTTTTCTGCTTGCCAATGGTGCATTATCTGATGATGGTACAGAGCTGAAAATCAGGCAGCAGCTTATAGAAAATCACTTGGTAGAAGCGATTATTATTCTTCCGAGAAACCTTTTCTACACCACTGACATCAGCGTTACCCTTTGGGTACTCAATAAGAATAAAAAGGCTCGTGTTGTGGAACAGAACGGAAAGCTCAAACGCTATCGTGACCGAGAAGATGAAATACTCTTTATGGATTTACGACAGATGGGCAGTCCTTATGAGAAGAAGTACATTGAATTGACAGAGGAGGATAGAGCCAAAGTTACAAGTGTATATCATAACTGGCAGCAGGAAGGCTATGAGGAAACTTATGAGAATGTACCAGAGTTTTGTTATTCTGCTTCTTTTGATGAAGTAAAGGAAAAAGGATTTACTCTTGTGCCGAGCAGATATATTGAGTTTGTTAATCGTGATGAGAACATCGACTTTGATACAAAAATGAAGTCATTGCAGGGAGAACTTAAAGAACTTCTTGTTCAAGAGGAAAAATCCAAATCAGATTTGCTTGCTGTATTTAAGGAGTTGGGATATGAAATCGAATTATAAACAGTTGGGGCAATTTATCCGTCAGGTTGATGTTAGAAATTCTGAGGGAAAAGAAGAAAATTTACTTGGTGTTTCTGTTCAAAAGAAATTTATTCCATCTATTGCAAATACAGTTGGAACGGATTTTAAGAAATATAAAGTGGTAAAAAAAGGACAGTTTACATATATTCCAGATACATCAAGACGAGGAGATAAAATAGGGATTGCTCTGTTGGAAGATGATGAGGAAGGACTTGTAAGTAATGTTTATACAGTCTTTGAGATAATAGATGAGAAACAACTTATTCCGGAGTATTTAATGCTTTGGTTTAGCAGACCGGAATTTGATAGGTATGCCCGCTTTAAGTCACACGGAAGTGTACGAGAAGTTATGGATTGGGACGAAATGTGTAAGGTAGAGTTACCAGTTCCGTCCTATGAAAAGCAAAAAGAGATTGTAGACGGATATAAGGCAATTACAGAAAGAATAGCTTTAAAACAGAAGATAAATGATAATTTACTGGCTACCACACAGGCTATTTATAAGTCGTGGTTTGTTGATTTTGAACCATTCGACAATTTTTGTTTGCTTCAGATTGGGTCATTAAAGAAATGGCTGTGTTGATGATATTGCCGAGTTCTATGATTCAATGCGTAAACCGCTTTCCTCATTAGAACGAGCCGATATGGAACGGATATATCCCTATTATGGAGCAGTCTCCATTGTCGATTATGTCGATGACTTCATTTTTGACGGAGAATATCTACTTCTAAGCGAAGATGGAATTTATGTTTGAAAATGGTCATCCACTTCATGCAACATATTACTGGAAAGTTTTGGGCAAACAATCACGCTCATATTCTCAAAGGGAAATCCGGTTTCAACGAAGACAGTTTGTATCTGTTTTTGGCAAATACAAATATGGCTCCCATTGTTACTGGTGCAGCACAAAAAAACTTCAATGATTTTAACCAAAGAGTTTCTCAATATACGTTGTTATTGGAAGTAATTGAGAATTTTGTTTCTCAAAATTCAGCCATTTTTTGAACAAAAGATCTTTCAAAACTAGGCAAAGGATTTAAATGCACCTCAAAGACATTGCTTTTGGATCGCCTGTGTAAACTAAGCCGCTAAATTATCATTTACAATAGAACTCCCATCAGTGGCGGGAGTTAAAACAAGGGACTGCCACTGGTAGTCGTTCTCTTAAAAAATAAAAGGAGAATTGACTATGAAACAGAATCTAATCACAGATGTTATTCAAGGAATGTTACCTTATTTGAATAACGCACAGACAGAAAGATTGCAAGAGGTATTGCAACATACACTTTTTGATTATGAGATAACAAAGGCAGAAAGGATAAGAAACTTTCAGAACAGAACTTAGTAGAGTCTTTCCTATCGGCAAAGCGTATTGAGGGCTGTTCTGAGAAAACCTTGAAATACTATAATGCAACGATACAGTCAATGCTTGATGGTATTGGAAAGAGTATCAAATATATCGCAACTGACGACATTCGTTGTTATTTGACAGAGTATCAAGCTAAGAAAAAATCAAGTAAAGTTACGATAGATAATATAAGACGAATACTTTCCAGCTTTTTCTCTTGGCTTGAGGACGAGGATTATATTTTGAAAAGTCCGGTCAGGCGAATACATAAGGTTAAGACCGGAACAAACATTAAGGAAACTTATTCAGATGAAGCACTTGAATTGATGAGAGATAATTGCACAGAACTCAGGGACTTGGCAATGATTGATATGCTTGCTTCAACGGGGATGCGTGTCGGAGAAATGGTGTTGCTAAATCGTGAGGATATAGACTTTAACGAAAGAGAATGTGTGGTTTTCGGCAAAGGCGATAAGGAGCGAATAGTATATTTTGATGCAAGAACAAAGATACATTTGCAGAATTACTTAAATAGCCAAGGACGACAATCCAGCACTTTTTGTTTCATTACAATCTCCGTATAATCGAATGAATATCGGAGGTATTGAAGTGAGATTACGACAGCTTGGAAAACGCTTGGGATTAAATAAGGTACACCCTCATAAATTCAGGCGAACACTTGCAACAATGGCAATAGACAAAGGAATGCCAATAGAGCAGCTTCAGCAGCTCTTGGGGCATAGAAGAATAGATACGACATTGCAATATGCAATGGTCAAGCAGAGCAATGTGAAAATTGCTCATAGAAAATACATTGGTTAAGGTGGTAGGAATGGAAAAAGGATATAAGATATTAGGCAATTACATTCGACTTGTGGACGAGCGTAATAAGGATTTATCCGTAACAAAGTTGCTCGGCGTAAGTATAAGCAAAAAATTTATTCCCTCAATCGCAAATATTGTAGGAACTGATTTATCGAATTATAAAATAGTTAGAACGGGACAGTTTGCATACGGACCCGTTACTTCACGAAATGGAGAGAAAATCTCTATTGCTTATTTAGATGAAGAAGATTGTATCATTTCAAGCTCTTATACAGTTTTTGAAGTTGAAAATAAAGAGGAACTTGACCCTGAATATCTTATGCTTTGGTTCAGCCGACCAGAATTTGACCGTTATGCAAGGTATAAGTCACACGGAAGCGTAAGAGAGATTTTCGATTGGAATGAGCTTTGTATGGTGGAACTTCCAGTACCGGATATTGAAAAGCAGAGAAAAATAGTGAAAGCCTACAAGACGATAACCGATAGAATAGCTTTGAAACAGAAGATAAATGATAATTTAGTGGCTACTGCTTGATACACTGATTTAAAAGTCGTGGTTTGTTGAGTTTTGAACAATTAGACAAGCGATTTGCCCTTCAGTTTGGGGAATTTGCTAGAACTATTGCAAAAAGATTGCCAGTTTTATAAATTCAACGGAGGAACGGAATTTTTATGTTATCAATGAAGCCTTACTATGGAACGGATATATCCCCATTATGGAGCAGTCTCCATTGTTGATTTGCTCTGAATGACTTCAAAACAACAATATGCTGAAATCTTTTGAATTGCAAAGATGGAACAAATGCTTGGTTGGTTGTTGCTTCAAAATGAGTCATCCACTTCTGCAAATAACGCTGGAAATTGTTTTAAAAACAATAACTTTGAAGCTTTTGTGAAAACTCGGTTTCAACGAAATGGTTTGATGTATTTTTCCGTTTGAAAAAACAATTATGGACCCATTGCCTGGTGCAGCACCCAAGAAATCGTTCCGTTCTCCCAATATTCGTTGTTGGTACGAGATGATACCTACCAGCGAATTTAATTTTGAATTTCAACAAATTCAAACAAAATTCAGATACGGTTTAATTTCAAAATCATCAAGGCAAAAGTCTATCCATTTCTGGCAGAGGTCAAAATTTATCAAAACCTCTGCAAAGACATTCTTTTTTAAGTCGCCTGGTAAACTAAGCCGCTAAATTATCATTTACAAGGAGGGACCTATGTCATTAGCAGATATAATTCAGATTATAATCGGAGTATTGTCACTGGTGGCAACAATAGCAGTTTCTTTTTTGATTTATTGGTTGCAATCACGACATGAAAAGGAAATACAGAAATTGCAATGCGAAAAGGAACGTATAGCATTGCAAGAAAAAGCTCGACTTTTTCTAATTGATAATCAAGAGGAAAGAGATTATTTGCCGTGGTGTATTATAGCAGCTAATCTACATCCGCTTGAAAAGCATACAAGGAAAATTTATTCGGAATACTGCCGGTGTTCTGAAGAATTACAAAATGAGATATTAAATCAAGCCGGATATAAGATTAAACAATTTACGGGAAAGTATTGGTTACAGGGATGTATAGATAAACTTCAGCAAGATATAGAGAAATATAATTTGGGAAGGGATTATTTGTATGATGGAGCAAAATATTTTCATCGAAGCTATGATAGATACAGAGAATTAGAATGGAACGGCACTCCTAATATCTTTGAACCTATAAACAAAGAAAATCGTCTGATGATGATTTTGAATGTGGCTCAAATATCTATTGGAGAGTATATTGATGAATATTTCTATTATTTCGTAGATAAAAAAATGGATTTTGATAAGGAAACACCTATACCTCCGATTGATTATGTATGGGAATATCAAAGTCTAGCACACACAAGAGAAGAAACCGTTTGTATGTGGATGATGGAACTTGTTGAGAATATAGCAACAATTATAAATAATAAGTTTGGCGAAGATGTTGATTGTCAGTTTTTCTTAGAGTATACCGACGCACAAGCAGAAACTTATGAAGATAAATATTATGAAACAGTACAAGCACTTTATAATGCTTATTATACAAGTGTAGTTGCATCATAATTTGATGCAGAATACCAAAGGAGTGAACGCAATGGCAAATTTTAATGAACACGCATTGGAAATGTCAATAATGGAGTTGTTCAAAGACGAGGGGTACACCTATGTCAGTGGCGACCAGATACACAGAGAAAGGACAGAGGTTCTGCTTACGGACGACCTGAAGCAATACCTTTATAATCGCTATGCGAAAGACGGTATCACACCGAGTGAGGTGGATAGTGTCATTCTAATGCTGCGTAATATTTCCGGTACGATTTATGAAGCAAACAAAGCTGTATTTAAGTTGCTCTGCGATGGATTTATTCTTAATCGTGAGGATAGAACGCAGAAAGACCTCTATATTGAACTTATTGATTTCGACACTCCCGAAAACAATATTTTCAAAGTGGTTAATCAGTTTGAAATTGAAGGCGTAAATAATCAGTTGCGTATTCCTGATGGCATTGTGTTCGTAAATGGTATTCCTGTTGTTGTTCTTGAATTTAAGAGTGCGGTACAAGAGAATACGACCATAATGGACGCATATAAGCAGCTTACAATCCGTTACCGTAGAGATATTCCGGAGATTTTCAAATATAATGCGTTTGTTGTTATCAGTGACGGAGCAAATAATAAATATGGTTCTTTCTTCAGCCCGTATGATTTCTTCTATGCGTGGAGAAAGATAAACTCAGACGATAAAGAACTGGACGGTATCAATTCTCTTGTAACGATGATAAAAGGACTTTTCCGAAAAGACCGTTTGCTTGAAGTTATCAAAGATTTTATTTATTTTCCGGATAACTCAGATAAGGATTTGAAGATAGTGTGTCGTTATCCACAGTTCTTTGCGGCAAATAAATTGTATGAGAATATCAAGGCTCATCTTCGCCCCGAAGGAGATGGTAAAGGTGGTACATACTTTGGAGCGACAGGCTGCGGCAAGAGTTATACAATGCTTTTTCTTACCCGTATGCTGATGAAAAGCAAATACTTTTCTTCCCCGACTATTCTTATTATTACAGACAGAACAGACCTTGACGACCAGCTTTCCAAACAGTTTGTAGGTTCAAAGAAATATATCGGGGATGAAACTGTTGTAAGTATTGAGTCCCGTGAGAAACTTCGTGAGGAGCTTCAAGGACGAGAGAGTGGCGGTGTTTATCTGACTACCATTCAGAAATTCACAGAGGATTTGCAGCTTCTTACAGACAGAACGAACGTTATTTGTATTTCTGATGAAGCACACAGAAGCCAAATCAATCTCGACCAAAAGGTTAAGATTACAGAGTCAGGTGTTCAGAAAACCTATGGCTTTGCCAAGTATTTGCACGACTCTTTACCAAATGCAACTTATGTTGGATTTACCGGAACTCCGGTTGATGGAACAATCGAAGTCTTTGGTGGTGTTGTAGACGCATATACAATGACGGAAGCTGTTAAGGACGGTATTACAGTTAATCTTGTTTACGATGGTCGTGCAGCTAAGGTTATGCTTAATCAGGACAAGGTAAGACAGATTGAAGAATATTATGCACAGTGTGAGCTTGAGGGAGCAAATGAACATCAAGTAGAAGAAAGTCAGAAAGCAGTTGCCAAAATGGAAGTTATTATTGGCGACCCTGATAGACTTCGTGCTGTTGCGGAGGACTTTATCAAGCATTATGAAACCCGTGTGGCAGAAGGTGCAACCGTAGCAGGCAAAGCAATGTTTGTATGTTCCAACCGAAATATAGCATACGATTTCTATAAGATAGTAAAGGAACTCAGACCGGAATGGACAGAAAAGAAGATTTGTGATGATGGTGTTGTTCTGAGTGAGAAAGATAAAAAAGAGTTGAAGCCAATGGAAAAAATCAAGTTGGTTATGACTCGTAATAAAGATGATGAAAAAGACCTATTTGATATGCTTGGCACAAAAGAGGATAGGAAAGAATTTGACCGTCAGTTCAAAAATCCGAAATCAAACTTTAAGATTGCCATTGTTGTAGATATGTGGCTGACTGGTTTTGATGTGCCGGAGCTTGATACGATTTACATTGATAAGCCTATTCAGCAGCATACCCTTATTCAGACGATTTCTCGTGTAAATCGTGTATGCGAGGGCAAAGATAAAGGTTTAATTGTTGACTACATAGGTATTAAGAAAAATATGAACACTGCCCTCAAGAAATATACGAATTTTGAGAGCGAAGAATTTGAAGGTGTGGAGCAGTCTATCACGATTGTAAAAGACCAGTTAGAAGTTCTTGGTCAGATGTTCCACAACTTTAACAGTAGTGATTTCTTCAACGGTTCTCCTACTGAACAGCTTGCCTGCCTGAATCGTGCAGTTGAGTATGTGCAGTTGTCTGAAGAACTGGAAAGAAGATTTATGGCAGCAGTCAAGAGAATGAAGCAGGCATTTAATCTTTGTAGTTCAAGTGAGAAATTCTCTGATGAAGATAAGGATTATATCCATTTTTATTGTGCTGTCCGTTCTATCCTTTTCAAGTTGACAAAAGGCGATGCACCGGATATTGAGCAGATGAACGCTCGTGTCCGCAAAATGCTTGAGGGTGCAATTCAGTCTGATGGCATTGAGGAATTATTTGAAACCGGAAAGCATATATCGGTGGACATTTTCAGCGATGAGTATATGGATAAGATAAATGCTATTCAGTTGCCGAATACGAAAATCAAGATACTTCAAAGACTTCTTTCTCAGGCGATTGACGAGTTTAAGAAAGTCAATAAGATTATGGGTGTGGAATTTGCAGACAGACTCAAGAAAGTTGTTGATGAGTATAATAACCGTCGTCGTGATGAAGCGTATGCCAACGAAGTCCTTGATGATGTTGCGGAGCAGCTTGCACAGTTGTTGTCTGAACTGAAAACAGAAAAGAACTCCTTCAAGAATATGGGTATAGATTATGAAGAAAAAGCTTTCTATGATATTTTGAAAGCAGTTTCCAAGAAGTTTGAGTTTGAATATCCGGACGATAAAATGATTGAACTATCCAAGAGGATAAAGTTGATTGTTGATGAACAGAAGATTTTCAGGAAAAACCAATGTGCCGATTGCAGTTTTATCGGAATATACAGAAAAAGAGTACGAACCCTTCGATCCGTACTCTCGTTTCTGCCCTGCAATGCCGGTTTCTGTGTGTTTTTCCGATACTGCCTTATACACACTCAGCAAAACATTTCCTGTGTTTTTTATATTTATTTTTATGAATTTTAATGAGACAGGCACTTTTTTCACCTCTTTGTGAGTATTATGCTAGTAGTGCGTATTGCGCATATTTTAAAGGAGGGGTTGCTGTGCGAAGATATCGGCGTCGCAACCGTCGTCGCAGAAGAGGTATTAAGAAAAAGTGGATTTTTATTTTCATTCTGTTCATTGCGCTATGCTGTTTTTTCAGTTTTAAATTACGTCCCATGATACAATCTATCACTGCTACCGTAGCCAAACAAGCAATTACGCTTTCTATAGAAGAAGCAATTAAGGAAAAATATCAGCCCAGGATATAGAGTATAATGATTTTGTAACCATTGAGCGAGACAGCAGCGGGGGAATATTCTTGGCATTACTACCAATATGGTAAATATGAATCAGTTTAAGTCAGAGATTACTACTACCATTCAGGAAAAACTTATTAACAATTCCTCCCGTACCAGCGTTCCAATCGGTACACTCATAGGAGGAAATTTACTCAGAGGCTATGGTCGGGAGTTCCGCTGAAAATCGGTTTAATCGGCAATGTAGATATCAACTTTAAAAGCAGTTTTGAATCGGCAGGTATTAATCAAACCATACATAAAATCTATTTAACCATACATGCTTCCTGCTATTCTTATTTGCCGGGAATGAAAAGTGAATCGGACGTAGATACCACAGTGGTTGTGGCAGAAACGGTAATTGTAGGTGAAGTGCCAAGTACATATGCCAATTTTCAATTGCCAAATATGACATCGTCAAACAGTAATACAAATCAGACAACAACTTCGCAGCAGGCATCTTAAAAATTTGCTTTGTAATTTTGGAAAATAGGGTTATAATATAATTTGGATTTGAAGAATAAGGAGTAAGAATATGCTGGCAAGAATGAAGAAGCTTGTGGAGGAATTATCCCGTGCTTCGGAAGCTTATTATAAATATGATAAACCAATTATGACAGACAAAGCTTATGATAAGCTTTATGATGAATTGGAAGAATTGGAACAAAAAACAGGAATTATTTTTGCCAATTCTCCCACACAAAAGGTGCAGGGACAAATTTTGGAAAGTCTTACAAAGGTGACCCATTCCAAACCAATGTTATCTTCCAAAAACAAAATCAACAGAAGAACTGTTTAAATTCGTTATGGATCAACCCATTATGGTGTCTTGGAAACTGGATGGACTCACCATTGTATTAAAATATCGTAACGGTACATTGCAGCAGGCTATTACACGCGGTAACGGTGAAGAAGGAGAAGATGTAACCCATTCCTTAAAAAAATGTTTACCAATGTACCTCTAAAAATTCAATATCAAGGTGAATTGGAACTACGGGGCGAGGGCGTTATTTCTTGGAAAAATTTTGAGAGAATCAATGATGTTTTTCCTTTGGAAGACCAATATGCGCATCCGCGTAATCTGGCGGCAGGCAGTGTTCGACAATTAAATTCTTCCATTGTAAAACAGCGCTATTTGGAATTTATTGCGTTTGAACTGGTAGATTCGGAAGAAATGCATCTGGAAACATGCCATGAACAAATGCAGTTTTTTAGAAGATAACGGATTTACCGTAGTGGAACGGGAGTATTTGATATTTCATTCTTCGGGAAATACAGGAGCATATTGATAAATTTGACCCTCTAAAATATGCATATCCTGTTGACGGTTTGATTTTTTGAATATGATAATATTCGTTTTGGATTATTACAAGGCGCCACTGACCACCACGAGAATAATAAAATTGCATATAAATGGGCAGATGAAACCGCGACCACAAAATTTCGCGAAATTGAGCTGAATACCACACGTACAGGTATGGTAAGTTTAACGGCTTTGTTTGATAAAGTGATTATCGACAGTACAGAGGTAAGCCGTGCAAGCGTACACAATTACGATATTTTTCAGGAGTTTCAGTTTGGTGAAGGCGATGATATTACTGTTTATAAGGCAAATAAAATCATTCCTCAAATTGAAGAGAATTTAACTCGAAGCGGAACATATCAGTTGCCGCATGTTTGTCCCTGCTGTGATACAGATTTGGAAATTCGTCAGCCAAAAAAGATGCCAGATTTTTATTTTGTCCCAATATCCACTGTCCGGCAAGAAGGGTACAGCAGTTTGTGTATTTTGTAAGCAAGCAGGCAATGGATATTGCGGGGAATGAGTGCTGCAACCATTGAAAAGTTCGTTGATAAGGGCTGGATTAAAGAGTTTGCGGATATTTATAAATTAGACCGTCATAAAGAACAAATTGTCTCTTTGGAAGGGTTTGGAGAAAAATCTTATCAGAAGTTGTGGAATGCCATTGAAAAAAGCAGTGTTGTACCGTTGGACCGATTTTTGGTTGCACTTGGTATCCCAAATATTGGCAGACGTTCCGCGAAAGTATTGGCAGAAGCCTGCTTATGGAGCTGGGATAATTTTATTACAAAAAGTAGATTCTGAATATGATTTTACACAGCTTCGGGATTTTGGCGAAGTGGTAAATCGAAATTTATATGAATATTTTGGCCATGAAGAAAATCGTACCATGCTTTCTCATTTATTGGAAATGATTACGTTTGAAGAGGTAGAAATCAAAGAGGTTACACAAGATAATCCTTTCTTTTTTTTGGCAAAACTGTGGTAGCCACAGGAAGTTTGGAGCATTTTACACGGGATTCCATCAAAGAAAATTGGAATCTCTCGGCGCAAAAGCAACCGGTTCTGTTTCAAAAAATACCGATTATGTGCTGGCCGGAGAAAAAGCCGGAAGTAAGCTGACAAAGGCACAAGAATTAGGAATAAAGGTATTAACAGAACAAGAATTTTTAGAGATGGTAGCAAAGATAGAAAAAATAAAAAAGACAGACATTTTTTATGTCTGTCTTTTTTATTTTTACATACTACCTCTTATAACAAAATGTAAACCTAGAATGAAATAGTTATTAGTTGATGATTGCTCGTACAAACGATAGGATTTGTATGAGCTTTTTTGTACTCACAGGACTGTTTAAATTATTTTACTATAACTTGCTGTACGAGTATGGAGTGTTGTTTGGAATTAGTAAAAGGAATAAATTGGGTATTTTTTATGTAAACCAACATATATAAGGGGTAAGACAAACTTTTTCAAAGAGATGTTCTATTACAGCAAGTTTGTCCATATGTATGGTAAAGAAAAAATGAGATACATTTTCCCAATAGAAACAAGCTGTTTTTAGGATTCATCTTATAAGGGGTGTGATTTACCAGTGTCAGCATATGAAACAAAACCTTTCGATTCGGCGATTGAACCGATATGTATGCGCATAAAAGAGATATTATATGAGTTACCTTTGCTGCATCAGCAGGCAATCAATGAAATTCGGCTGAGAGTTGGACGGCCTGTTACATTACATACCCCAACAAGAGTCGATATTTTAAAACATAACGGTCAGCCGATTGTGACAGAAAAACAAGATATAGAAGAAAGCTATCGAAGAATTTGTGATTTTTCTATTTACTCTCATCAGGAAGAAATCAAAAAGGATATATCACAGTTCAAGGCGGTCATCGTGTAGGTATCAGCGGTACAGCTGTATTACAGCAGGGACAAATCGCAACTGTCAGGGAAATATCTTCTTTGAATATTCGTGTTGCAAGGCAGGTGTACGGCGCGGCAAATGAACTTTTATCCCGCATGGGACAAGATATTTCAAAGGATTGCTAATTGCGGGGCCGCCTTCCTGCGGAAAAACCACATTACTTAGGGACTTGGCACGACAGCTTGCTACAGGCGCAGGAGGAATTCCCAAAAAAGTAGCAATTATAGACGAACGCGGCGAACTTGCGGGAACCTACTGCGGTATTCCTCAAAATGATTTGGGGTTGTGTTCGGATATTTTAGACCATTATCCGAAAGGGGAAGGAATGATACAAGCAGTACGCGCTTTATCGCCCCAATTTATTTTTTTTGTGATGAGTTGGGCGGACAAGAAGATTTGGAAGCTGTACAGCAAGGATTGCATGCAGGAGCCGCGATGATCTCAACCATACATGCAGGCAATATAGATGATTTATTGAGAAAAAAGCAAGGACAAACTCTATTGCAGTCGCAGGCATTTGGTTATGTAGCCATGATGGATGCGGTCGCATTGGGACAAATTGCAGAGATACATAAAGCAGGTGATTTACTTGGTCAAATTGGTAGGCAGTATTGTTCTGGTGTCCATGACAAACGCTGTTAGGCTACATGGAGTCGTATAAACTGCGGATGAGAGTAGAAACTCTGGAATCTTTTTCTAAAAGTAATTCGCCTTATGGAAACAGAAATGAGATTTCATGCATTGCCTTTAAGACAGATTATGACAAATACTGTGGAGATATGGATTTATTATGGCAATGTCATTTATTGCTCAAAACAGGAAAAAAGTTTTGATGAGGCATGGAAAAGTGGTGTAGCTGCAGGAACCAAAGGCAGCGGATTGAAGTTAAAAGACAAAAGATTAATAGAACAATTTGGTGCAGAATTGGGACATACAGATATAGAAGGTCAAATTGCCCATTGTGAAGTCACTGCAAAATTATTGGAAGAACAAATAGAACAGGCAAAGAGAAGAAAAAAGAAAAAGTCCAAGCTGTTTTCTATGTTGGGATTGTTTTTTGGAACAGGCGTTGCACTTTTAATATGTTAAAACGGAGGAATCGCAAATATGGATATCGACCTCATTTTTTAAAATAGCCGCAATTGGCATTATCGTTGCGGTGCTCAATCAATTGCTTATTCGTTCCGGACGTGAGGAACAGGCTATGATGACAACGCTGGCCGGACTGATTGTGGTATTGATGATGGTAATTCAGCAAATAGATGTACTTTTTCAATCCATCAAGTCCATTTTTGGGTTATAGCATATGAATATTTTGGCCATTGTCGGTCTTGCGATTTTAACTGCCGTTTTAGCCACTTTAATGCGTAGGTATCATAAAGAATATGCCATGCTGCTTTCTGTTTTTGGGCGGCGGACTCATTTTGTTTATGATATTTCAAAATTTTACTCCGGCCTTAAGCAGCATTACGGATATGCTGTCTGCTTCCGGTGTTTCGGGAGAGTATACCATTATTTTAATCAAAACATTGGGCACCTGTTTTTTGGCGCAGTTTGCAGCAGATGCCTGCCGCGATGCCGGAGAATCTTCTTTGGCATCAAAAGTAGAACTTGCAGGAAAAGTTGCGGTTATTTTAATGGCATTGCCATTGTTTGAAGCAATTGCCAATACTGCCATTACCTTAATAGGGGGCTAAGGATGTGAAAAAAATACTTTGCTGTTTGGCATTGATATTTGTCGTGTTTGTCATACCCGTTTCGGCTGCGGAAACAGACAGTACCCAGAGCCAAGATGATGCAATGTTTCAGGAATATTATGAACAACAGGCGGAAGATTCGGTGCAAATGATTTACCAAATTATTTACCTGACGATACCAAATCACAGCTTGACCAAATGGGGATAAGCGGTGTGGACTGGAACAGTATCCAGTCGATTCAGCCAAACAGTGTATTTTCTCAGATTCTGAAAATGCTGGGAGAAGGTGTCCAAGCTCCTATGAAGGCATTGCTGTCTTTGCTTGGAATTATGATGCTTTGCGCTTTGCTGGGCAGTATGAAAATCAATTTGGGCGAAAAAATATGGGCGGAATTATGAATCTAATCGGTACATTATGTATTTGTATGGTAGTGATTACGCCAATTGTCCAGTCTATTGTCAAACTTACCGGAGTCATCCAAGGCGCTTCTACGTTTATGCTGGCATGTATTCCCGTTTTGGTGGGCATTATGATTGCTAACGGACAAACCGTGACTGCCAGTTCGTATAATTTGCTTATGTTGGGAACCACCAATTCCATTTCCTTTTTATCTGCGCATTTTTTTAGCACCATGTATGAACATATTTTTGGGCTTTTCCGTGGTATCCGCTATATCGCCAACCCTGCGGCTAAGTACATTGTGCAATACCATTTCCAAAATTGTGAAATGGGTATTGGGTTTTTGCATGAGTGTATTTACAGGGCTGCTTACCATTCAAAGTTTACTGGGAGGCTCTGTGGATGTCACCACCAATCGAACACTTCGCTTTGTGGTCAGCAGTTTTGTACCTGTGGTAGGCAGTGCATTGGGAGAAGCATTGAGCACAGTGCAGGGATGTATCAAGGTACTCAAAGGTGGTGTAGGCGCATTTGGAGTGCTGGCAGTGGTTTTTATGTTCCTGCCCATTTTGATTGAATGTTTGCTTTGGCAGATGACATTAACGGTTTGTGCGGGAATTGGCGATGTATTTGATTTTAAAAGAAATCACCTCTATTTTAAATGCAGCCTAAAGTCATGAGTATGATGCTGGCCATTTTGCTTTTGCACTATGGCTATGATGACCATTTCAACCGTTGTTGTTCTCATGATGGGAGGTGCCGTGCAATGAGTGGTGTGCAGTCATGGGCAATCAGTGTTTGTTTTACGGTGATAGCAGCCTCTATTTTTGCAGTACATATCTCCTAACGGAGCAATGGAACGTGTTATGAAGCTGGTACTGGGAGCGTTTGTACTTTACGGAATTATGATGCCGATTATCAGTTTGGTTCCGCAAATCAGCAATGGGTTTGATGCATATATTGATGTGGAACAGCCCAATCCATCCGTTGACCTGACAGATACGGTCAACAGTCAAATTCACACTGCTGCAAGCAGCGGGATACAAAATATTGTAACGGTTGAACTTGCAAAAAAAGGTGTGAATTGTGAAAATGTTGAATTAATTATGGATACTAATGAGGACAACAGCATATCTATTAGCAAAGTGTTAGTGACGGTCAGCAGAGCTACCATGTCACAGGATGTGCTGGAACAACAATTAAACGGTGTTCTGGGATTACAAACGGAGGTAACAATCCATGGCGGATAAAAAAGTATTGGGGAAAAGGAAAAAGGTCTCAATTTTATGCAAAGACTGCTGCAAAATGACAATGCGCGAAAAATCATTGTAGTGGTAGGTGTGGTTGCAATTCTGGTTATTTTCCTTTCCAGTTTTTTGGAGGGAATAAGAAACAAACAACCAATACTGAAACAGTGCAGCAGACATCTGCCTCTGCGCAATCAGTGGATGATTTTAAAACGCAGACCGAACAAAGCCTGACCAATTTAATTAACGGAATTGAAGGAGATGGGAAATGCCAGTGTGTTGGTCACCATAGAAAAAAAAGTTCAGAACAAGTGTATGCAACTGAAGAAAAAACAAGTACGCAAACACAGCAAGACAAGAATACAAGCAGTACAACAAAAATCAGTCTAATAACAGTAATGAAACCAAATATCTGGTGATTAAAAATTCCGACGGAACGCAACAACCAATTGCAGTGACAGAAGTTCAGCCCATTGTAAAAGGCGTAGTGGTGGTGTGCGCCGGAGGAGATAATCCACTGATACAGCAAAAAGTAATACAGGCTGTTACAACGGCGCTGGATATTACGTCTACTCGTGTTTGTGTCATTCAATCTAAATAAAAAATTGAGGGGAGTTTTATGTATATGGCGATTCGTAAACGACAACTGGTGCTCGCAGCTTTGGTAGTGGCTTTGGGAGCAGCAGTATACTTAAATTGGCAGTTTGGAGGAAACAGTCAGATTGTGGATGCAGGTACCAGTGTTTCAGACAAAGAACTGGGGGCCGCACAGCTGGTAAACGGTTCTGTGGATTCTTCACCGTCATCGGCAGTATCGGAGGCTGTGTCAAGTGCCGTTTCAGGAAACGTTGCATCAGAGGCTTCTTCAGAAGCGGCCAATACAGGAGCGAATACAGATGTAAATACATATTTTGCACAGGCCAGATTGGAACGTCAGAAATCCAGAGACGCTTCTCAGGAACTGGTGCAAAAGTGCTCGATGATACCACTGCAGATGAAAATACAAAAACAGAAGCGGCCAATCAGGCAGCAGAAATTTCACAAAATATTGTTACTGAGACCAATATTGAAAATCTGGTAAAATCAAAGGTTTTGTGGACTGTGTAGCATTTATTCAAAACGGAGCATGCAATGTGGTAGTGCAAAAAAGACGGTGAATTTGCGTCAGCCGATGCAATTGCCATTAAAGATATTGTGGTTGCACAGGCGAAAATATCTGCTGACAAAATTACCATTGTTTCAAAATAAGCGATTCGTACATTTGAATTTAGGCTGTTCTTTTGATATTTTTTGTCATGCACGCTTTCAAATTAACGTTAATTTCTGTTACAGTATGAAAGTGTTATAACAGGTACAAAATCAATATTGAAAGGAACATCTTTCAATGTTCCAAAATTTTGGTTATTACAAGAACGTTATAGCATTTACAGGTAAAAAATTGCTTTGCAATTTTTTTTTATGCTATAATTCATACGTGGATTATTGGAAAAAGAATGAATGAAACAAAGACCATCCACAAAGTGGGTGGTCTTTTATTATAGGAGGAAATGTATGAACAGGCGCGACCAAAGAGAACAGGCGTTTATTCTTATTTTTGAGCGTACCATTAACAACGATACCATTGCACAAATTGTAGAAAATGCAGGGGAGTCCAGAGATTTGGTGCTTTCTGCGTTTGCAGAAAAGTAGCAACAGGCGTACAGGATAACGAGGCAGTCATTGATGAAAAAAAATAGAACAAAACATTCACGGCTGGAAAATGAGTCGTTTGTCCCGTGTATCATTGGCTTTGCTCAGACTGGCCATTTATGAAATGATGTATGAAAAAGATATTCCACTGAGCGTTTCTATCAATGAGGTAGTGGATTTGGCGAAAAAATATGGTGGCAGTGAAGACGCACCGTTTATTAATGGCGTGTTGGGTTCCGTTGCAAAAGAGCTGGAGCCACAAAATGCGTAATGTATATTTAGGCATTGATACCAGCAATTACACAACTTCCACTGCTGTGCTCCATGAGAGGGATAAAAGTGTGGTACAACAGAAAAAATTGCTTCCCGTGAAACAGGGGAATTAGGATTACGGCAAAGTGACGCCGTTTTTCACCATACACAACAAATTCCGGATTTATTGGATGCGTTATGGAAGGATGACTATGTGCCCAAAGCAGTGGGAGTTTCTGTAAAACCCAGAGATGCTGAGGGTTCGTATATGCCTTTTGTTTTCAGTAGGAACAGGTATTGCAAAAGTGATTGCGAAAACGCACGGTATTCCGCTTTATTCGTTCTCTCATCAGGGAGGGCATATTGGGGCGGCATTATATGGCGCAGGCCGTTTGGATTTGCTGTCTCACCCTTTGATTGCATTTCATGTGTCAGGCGGAACCACAGAAGCTGTGTTGGTTCGTCCTGATAAAGAGCGTATCTTTACGGCGGAAATCGTTTCTTGTTCACTGGATTTAAAAGGAGGACAAGCGGTAGACCGTGTTGGTGTGATGCTGGGACTTTCCTTTCCTGCAGGAAAGAATTGGAGCAATTGGCATTACAATGGAAGCAGCCGTGTAAAGTAAAAGCGTCTGTAAAAGGACAGGATTTTTTCTCTGTCAGGCATTGAAAATCAATGTAAAAGATTATTGGAAACAGGGCACCCAAAAAGAAGAAATCGCACGTTTTTTGCTTGGATTCTATTTTGGCAGCTTTGGATTATGCCGCACAGACATTATTGCAGACGTACGGAAATCTGCCGTTGTTATTTGCAGGTGGAGTGATGTCAAACAGCATCATTCGTCAGGTGTTGACAGAAAAATATGGCGCTTGTTTTGCACCGCCGGAATATTCTGCGGATAACGCAGCGGGTATTGCAGTATTAACTGCTATGAAAGAAGGTCAATTGTAAATGAATGCACTATCTGTTTTAACCATTTCACAGTTGAATATGTATGTAAAAATCTTTGCTGGACGGAGACTCTTCCCTCAACAGGGTGTTTGTCAGCGGTGAGATTTCTAATTTTACAAATCATTATCGTTCGGGACATTTATATTTGTCTTTGAAGGATGAAAAATGTGTCATCAAAGCGGTTATGTTTTCCTCCTACGCAAGCCGCTTGCGCTTTGAACCGAAAGACGGTATGAAGGTGTTGGTACGCGGAAGGGTATCTTTGTACGAACAAAAGCGGTCAATATCAGCTTTATATCGAAGATATGCAGCCGGACGGGCTGGGTGCATTGAATTTGGCTTACGAACAGTTAAAAGAAAAACTGGCAGCAGAAGGTTTGTTTGACACCAATAAAAAACAGCCGCTTCCTGAGTTTCCAAATAAAGTGGGTGTCATTACTTCTCCGACGGGCGCAGTGATTCATGATATTCAGCAGATTATGGCACGTCGATACCCTTTGGCAGAATTGATCCTTTGCCCTGTAAAAAGTACAGGGAGAAGGCGCTGCGGAACAAGTGGTGCAGGCCATTGAATTGTTTAACCGGAAAAAAAGCAGTGGATGTACTGATTGTAGGCAGAGGCGGCGGTTCTATGGAAGATTTATGGGCATTTAATGAAGAGAAAGTTGCCCGTGCCGTTGCCGCTTCCTCTATTCCGATTATTTCGGCTGTGGGACACGAAACGGATGTTACTATATGCGACTTTGTTGCAGATTGTCGTGCGGCCACCCCGTCAGCGGCGGCTGAATTGGCTGTTCCTGACCAACTGGAGTTAAAAGACACGCTGCGTTCCTATCAATTTACATTGACACATTTGATTCGGGCGCGTATGAGAAATTACCATGAACAATTACATAGATTAGTTGCTTCGAAATCTTTTCAAACTCCGCAAACAAGAGTGGCTATGGAAACAATGAGGCTGGACCGTTATACGGAACAGCTTTCTGTGGCAATGAAGCGTAAAACAGAGGCAGAAGCACATCGCTTGAGTAAATTAAGCGGACAACTGCATACACTTAGTCCTTTACAGGTATTGTCCCGCGGTTATGCTATTATACAAGATAAAAATCAACAAACCATAAAAAGTACAGCACAAGTCTGCACAGGTCAGCAGATAACGGTTACACTATCAGATGGTGTATTGGATTGTACGGTAGATGAGGTGAAATGCAATGAATAAAAATATGTCATTTGAAACCGCTATGAATCAGTTAAATGAAATCGTAGTAAAGCTGGAAAGCGGAGAAACTTCACTGGATGAATCGTTAAAATTATTTGAAAAAGGTACGGAATTGGCATCTTTTCTGCTATGACAAATTAAATAAAAGCAGAGCAGAAAATTACCCAGATGACTGCTTTGGAACAAAGGGGGAAAGCTGAAAGTGGGGGAAGACGATGAGTAATTTAACCGAACAATACTGCAATCAAATAGAAACCGCATTAAAATATTATTTACCTAAAACAGGTGGTTTACAAGAGCGATTGATACAATCTATGACGTATAGCTTATTAGACGGAGGCAAACGCATTCGCCCCATTTTGGTGTTGGAATTTAACCGTTTGTGCGGCGGCAGTCAAGAAGCTGCAATGCCGTTTGCCTGCGCAGTAGAAAATGGTACACACCTATTCTTTGATTCACGACGATTTGCCTTGTATGGATAACGACGACATGCGCAGAGGAAAGCCTTCCAACCATAAAGTATTTGGAGAGGATATGGCTTTGCTTGCAGGCGATGCATTGCAGGCGCTTGCATTTGAAGTGATGTTAAGAGAGGAATCGATTGCAAAAGCAGGTGCTCAGCGTGCGGCATCCGCAGCGGGAATCTTAGGTAAAGCAATCGGCGCTGACGGAATGGTAGGCGGACAGGTGATTGATTTGCTATCCGAAGGAAAACAAATTTCACTGGAAACCCTGCGTAAGATGGATGAGGAAAAACAGGAGCGCTGATTTCAGCCTGTGTACAAATGGGATGTATGCTTGGCGGCGGCAGTGAAAACGAGTTACAGGCAGCACGGGAATATGCTGCTGCGATTGGATTGGCGTTCCAGATTGTAGATGATATTTTGGATATCGAAGGAGATACGGCAACACTTGGTAAGCAGGTAGGGAGCGATATTGCCAACGATAAAAAAGCACATATGTTTCTATATTGGGCATGAAGCAGGCAAAGGCATTGGTACGGCAGCTGACGCAAACGGCTGTTCATGCTTTGAAAGCCTTTCAGGGTGACACACAATACTTGAAAGAATTAGCAGAATATCTGGCGTCCCGAAAGAAATAAGCGTACCACACAAACTTTCATAAAAAACACATATATTTTGTTGACAAGCTTGTATATTTGTGATATTATTGATAAGCCGCATATTACGGGTTTAAGCGGATATTCCCACCTGATAATGCGAGATTATAGAAAAGGCAAGGGCCTTAGATTCATGTTTGCAGTGATTGAAACAGGCGGCAAGCAATATAAAGTACAAAATGGCGATGTCATTTATGTAGAAAAGCTTGCACAAGAAGAAAATTCCGAGGTTAAATTCCACGTGGTTGCACTTGGTGGTGAGAACGGTTTGAAGATTGGTACTCCTTACGTAGAAGGTGCTTCCGTTACAGGTAAAGTATTGAAAAACGGTAAGGGTAAAAAATCACAGTGTTCACTTACAGACCGAAAAAAGGTTCTAAACGTAAAATGGGCCACAGACAACCATATACAAAGGTTGAAATTTCCGCTATTAACGCGTAATGATTTTTTGTACGCTTTTATCGGAAGCTTCCGGTAACTTAGTTGGCTTTTGTGATGGAAGGTCATGCAGGTTATGCTGACCCGGGTGAGGATATTGTATGTGCAGCAGTTTCATCTGTAGCATATATGACGGCAAATACCATAACAGAAATCATAAAAAGCGGACACAGAAGTTGCTGTGGAAGACGGTATGATGTTTGTGAAAGTTGCTGCTGGTGATGCACTTCGCTGTCGCGATTTGCTCACAGGTCTCAAGCTTCATTTAATTGGAATTGAGGAGCAGTATCCGGATCGTATTCAAGTCAATTATTTGGAGGTGTAAGTAATGCTAAAGATTAACATTCAATTGTTCGCTCATAAAAAAAGGTATGGGTTCCACAAAAACGGCCGTGATTCCGAGTCTAAACGTCTTGGTGTAAAACGTGCAGACGGTCAATTTGTTCTGCAGGTAACATTCTTGTAAAACAACGTGGTACACATTCATCAGGCGAGAACGTAGGCAGAGGTTCCGATGATTCTCTGTTTGCTTTGGTTGACGGCAAAGTAAAATTTGAACGTTATGGTCGTGACCGTAAAAAAAGTTAGCGTTTACGCTGTTGAGCAATAATTTTATTTTTAAAATTGTTTGAAGAACCTGGGACTTGTTCCCGGGTTTTTTATGTTATTTTGTTTATACTATGATTAAAAATCTTTATTTTCTATCAGGTATTTATACATTGCAGTTTTGTTTGTTTGGTGTTAGAATCAATATAACAAACGATAAGAAGAAAATTGTTCCATCAGATATGGAGAAACGGCGGTTAGAAAACGATGTTTATTGATGTTGCAAAAATTAAAATCAAGGCAGGTGACGGCGGTAACGGCGCAGTTGCCTTTCATAGAGAAAATATGTTGCCGCAGGAGGACCTGACGGCGGTGACGGCGGCCGCGGCGGTAATATTGTCTTCCAGGTGGATACCAATTTGTCTACTCTGGCTGACTTCCGCTATAAAAGAAAATATTTGGCTCCAAACGGCGAAAATGGAAAAAAAACCGCTGTAACGGAAAAAATGCAGAAGATTTGGTGATTAAAGTTCCACAGGGGACTTTAATCAAAGAAGCAGAAACAGGACGCATTGTAGCAGACCTTTCCACGCCTGAACCACAAGTAATACTAAAAGGCGGTAAAGGCGGCTGGGGAAATGCTCATTTTGCAACCCCCACAAGACAAACGCCTCGCTTTGCAAAACCTGGAATTTCCCCGGCGAAAGCATGGAAGTTATTTTGGAATTGAAACTGCTTGCGGATGTAGGTTTGGTTGGCTATCCCAATGTTGGTAAATCCACATTTATTTCTGTGGTCAGTGAAGCAAAACCAAATATTGCAAATTACCATTTTACCACATTGACTCCCGTTTTAGGCGTAGTTCGAATGGAAGAAGGCAATTCTTTTGTCATTGCGGATATTCCTGGGCTGATTGAAGGCGCTTGGGAAGGTGTTGGCTTGGGGCACCAATTTCTTCGTCACGTGGAACGCTGCCGCATGCTGGTACATGGTAGATATTTCAGGCAGTGAGGGAAGAGACCCAAAAAGAAGATTTCAACGTGATTAATCAGGAGCTTCAAAAATTCAATCCTGAATTGGCTCAGCGCCCTATGATTGTGGTAGGAAACAAAGCAGACTTGGCAACGGATGAACAAATTGCAGAATTTGAGAATTTTTAACAGAGCAAGGGTATGAATTTTATCCGATTATGGCAGCAATTCGTTACGGTGTGGACCCTGTGCTGAAAAAGTATTGAAGAAAAATTGAGTAAACTTCCTCCGGTTCGTCATTTTGAACCGGAAGCAGCTCCTGTAAAGCCAATTGATGAAATTGGAAAGCATCACGTAGAGGTTACAAAACAAGGTGATATCTATGTGGTTGAAGGAGAATGGCTGCTTGCCATTATGAAAACCATAGATTTTGACGACTATGAATCTTTGCAATACTTCCAGCGCGTTTTGATTCATTCGGGCGTAATTGATGCGCTGCGCAACGCAGGAATTGAGGAAGGCGATACCGTAAGCCTGTATGATTTGGAATTTGATTTTGTTGAATAGTTGGAGGAAGTATGGAACGGTTATTTAATGAAGCGTGTGACCCGAAACAACTAAGTCCTCTGACATTGGCGTTTGTTGGAGACGCGGCGTTTGAATTATTTGTGAGAGAGCGTTTGGTGTGCCTTGCCAACTGTCCTGTTAAAAAATTGCATCAAAAATACAGTGGCGCAGGTGCGTTGTCAGGCGCAGGCAAAGTTTATGGAACTGCTCATGCCAATTTTAACAGAAGAAGAGATAGCGGTTTTTAAAAGAGGAAGAAATGCCAATACTTCTATTCCAAAAAATGCGGAACCTGCCGATTACCACGCAGCCACAGGATTTGAAGCGATGTTTGGTTATTTATATTTAAAAGGTGAAATTGATAGATTGCGGCAACTATTTTCAATTATTTGTGAAAAAAGTCGTGTTAATTTGATTGTATTGTCATACACTAACACTGATTGCAAGTAACACAAGGGAACCATATCTGTGTATATTTCATATGGTATCCTTGACTGTAAGAAGAAGGTGATATGGTAATGGAATTACAAAACAAACGAAATATTGCAAAAAAAATATTTTTTTTAGATATTTTATGTTTTACATTGGGCGGTATTTTATACGGTATCTCGGTTTCTGTGTTTTCTGAACCAAACCAAATTGCTCCCGGCGGCGTAACGGGTATTTCTATCATTTTAAATTCATTGATCCATACGCCGGTTGGTACCATGGCTTTGATTTTAAATGCGCCTTTGATTATTTGGGCGATTGTGGAATTAGGCTATAAGCTGGTGGTAAAAACCATTTTTGCGATTATTTTAACTTCGATTTCCATTGACGTAATCGCTATGTTTATCCCCCTCCGTATCAAGGGGATCAAATGTTGGTTGCTATTTTTGCGGGCGTAACGGAGGGCGCGGGTTTGGCGCTTATCTTTATTCGCGGTGGTACCACAGGAGGAACGGATACGGCAGCCAGATTGCTGGGAAGACGTTTTCCCCATTTCTCAATGGGAAGATTAATGATGTTCATTGACCTGTGTGTGGTTGTCATCTCAGCAATTGTATTTAAAAGTGTGGAAAGCGCTATGTATGCGGTAATTGTCATTTTTGTGGCAACACGTTTGATTGACGCTGTATTGTATGGCACAGATATCGGCACAGGAAAAATGCTGTTTATTATGTCGCAAAAAAAGCCAGGAAATTTCACAGGCAATTATCAGCCAAATGTCCAGAGGTGTGACCATTTTAAAATCAAAAGGCGCTTATACGGGCAAAGAGGGAGATGTGTTGCTTTGTGCAGTTCGTAAGCATGAAGTGTATCGTTTAACACAGTTGATTAAAGAAATTGACATTGACGCTTTTATTATCATAGGAGATGCGGGCCAGATTAACGGTGAAGGCTTTTTAAAGAAAACGGAAAAAGAAGAAAAGACGCTGAAAGATATCATCAAAAACAGAAAGCGAAAAGGAATAAGCTCTTTTTTAAGTTCTTTGCATCCTGAATGTAAAGAACTTTTTGGTTTTAAATTTAGATTATTAGAAAAGAAATCACGATCTAAATTTTAGTAATATATTTGTTTATGAAAAAAAAGCGTAAGTATAGATTTGTAGAATTTTGTAGAATAATGTATAAAATAGAACTCATAAAAGGTAATAGAGGGGTTATCCTATGAAAAGAAATTAGCAATTTTAGGAGCATTAGTATTAGGTAGTGCATGGTGTATTCATAGAAATAGGAAATATCCACTTGCGAAGGGGTATGGTTTATTTAACAAAGTAGCTATTAATGGTGCGGTTATTAATACTCATACTGTAAAGTTAGGGAAATAAATTATTAGCATACAAAAAATTTGCCGAATGTACCTAGTAATCTTATTCGAGAAAGTAAGAAGATTAAAACTCGTGATAACGCAGAAATAAATTTATCTATTTATAAAGCGAAGGATATGAATGAAAAACAGCCATGCTTGGTTTATTTTCATGGGGGTGGTTTTTTCTTAAAGATGAAGCCTATATTCATAAAATTGTAATGAAATATGCTTTATTTACCAAAATGTACAGTTGTTTTTGTACATTATAGAACTTGTGATGGCTATCTATTTCCTACCCCATTTATGATTGCTGTGATGCAATGGAATATGTATGGGAAAATGCTGAAATTTAAATATCGATAAGGATAGAATTGCAGTAGGCGGAGATAGTGCTGGTGGAGCATTGGCTGCGTCATGTACGCATTGGTGCAAAAGATCATCACATTTTATTATGTTTCCAGTTATTAATTTATCCAGTGATTGATAAAAAAAAGAATGAAAACAGATACAGCTATTAGATACAAATACGGCCCTTTATGGAATAGTAGTATGAGTAAGAAAATGTGGGAATTATATTTAAGAGATGGAATAACGGATAAAGAAGAATATGCGAGCCCAATATTAGCGAAAGATTTTGGAGGTTTACCACCTGCGTTTATTGAAATTAGTGAGTTTGATTCCCTTTATGATGAAGGAAAAAATTATGCCCAAGTATTAAGAGAGTTTAACATACCGGTTGAATTATCGGAAATAAGGGGCGGTTTTCATGGTTTTGATATATTGCAAAATACCGAGTTGACAAAATATGCAATATCCAATCGCTGTAAAGCGTTATTTCATGTATTCCATGAAAGTTAAACCAATGATAAGTCAGTTTCGCTGAGTATTTCATAAAGTTTTTAAAGAAGATGAAATTTTGAAAGTCAGTTGCTGGTTTTGGGAGTTCTCTTTTAATATTTGTCTGTTTTTATGTGATTTTTCCCAGAAGACATCAAAAAATTTCGTTATTTAATGTGAAAAAAAGAAAACCGTTGGATTTGTGGTTCAAATCCAACGATTTTTTCTAAAAGGTATTGCTAACAGTTAGTTGCTGTGATTTTTGATTTTTTCTATTTTGAGCGTTTTGATTGTTTTTTATTTTGTTTTGAGTTTGAGTTTGTGTGGTTGTGTTTTGAGCGTCTTGAGAATGGCCGCAGTTTTCATGAGTTGTGTTTTTTCTGTTTTGAGCGTTTTGTTTATCCATGAGAATTCACCCCCTTATCAGTATTATGTCTCATTTTTCTCTGCTTTATACGAGTAAATGTTCTGGAGTTGATATTTTTGATAAATTTACCAATCGATTTTTAAATAAAATGGAACAGCTTTTACAAGATGATTATCCTGCGTTTTTAGAAAGCTATTCCAGACCATCTAAAAAGGGAGTACGTTTAAATCCTCTAAAATGCACTTGGGACATTTTGGAAAAAATTTACCTTTACATTATCACCGTCCCCTTTTTCTCCACTTTCATACTATATTGAAGAGGAAGAAGCCAAGGTTGGTATACTGCCCTTGCATCATGCGGGAGTATTTTATTCTCAAGAACCTTCCGCTGCTTCCGCTGTAACTGTTCTCAATCCCAAACCGGGTGAAATTATATTGGACCTTTGTGCGGCACCTGGCGGAAAAATCTACTCAAATTGCAGGGCTATTGGACGGAAAAAGGTCTTTTTATGGTCCAATGAAATCGTCAAAATCGTGCCAATGTTTTACTGTCCAATATAGAACGGCTGGGCGTGCGAAACGCAGTGGTATCTTCGTGTCATCCTGATGTCTTATGCAGCAAATTAGCCGGATTTTTTCGACAAGGTACTGGTAGATGCCCCATGTTCGGGAGAGGGATGTTCCGAAGAGATGAGCAAGCCGTTACAGATTGGAGTTTGGAACATGTACATGTGCGGTACGGCAAGCTGCGATTTTGGATTCCGCTGCACAAGCGGTAAAAAAAAATGGAATCTTGGTGTACTCTACTTGCACTTTTTCCAAAGAAGAAAACGAGGATACCGTATCTGCTTTTTTTGGAACGTCATCCAGAATTTGAATTGGTAAACAGCGATGTTACCTTCGGACGCCCGGGCATTGGTTTAGAAAAAACAAGACGTATTTATCCTATGGACGGAGGAGACGGACATTTTTTGTTGCAAAACTACGCAGAGTCAAAGAGAATCCAAACCATCCCAAATTATTTACTCCCAAAACAAAAACAAGATGTAAAATTAGCTGAGGAACTGTTGAACTCTATTATGAAAGAACCGTGGGAACATGAAATACTGCAAGTAAAAGAACAGTTTTTGTTACTTCCAACAGATTGCCGCAGTTGGACGGTTTGGGTGTATTGCGTGCGGGTGTCCCGCTGGGAGAAGGAAAGACCAATCGAATTGAGCCGGCACACGGTCTGTTTATGGCGGCAAAACCGGAAGAATTGTATCAAGTGCTTTCTTTTGCCAATGATGACCCGGCGCTCAAACAATTTTTAAAAAGGGGAAGAAATTGCAGTACCGAATCATCTGAAAGGATTTACAGGAATTGCAGTGGAAGGTGTGCTGACCGGTTTTGGAAAATGTTCTGCGGGACGCTTAAAGAATAGATATCCAAAAGGATTGAGAAATTTTTAGCTATATTCACTATATTTTTTGCACTGCCGCTTGAAAGTGAGGTCATTTGGTGGTACAATAAAATAGAATAAAGTGAAAGAAGGCCTTTCCCCAATGCAGGAAATCAAAGTTGAACTTACAAAAACACCCAAAGGCAAAACCAACAGATGAAACAAAAACTTGGTTTTGGTTCTATTTTTACAGACCACATGTTTGTCATGAATTATGATGAAGGTCAAGGATGGCATGATGCTCGTATTGTCCCTTACGGACCAATTGAACTGGATCCTTCCGCTATGTGTTTGCACTATGGACAAACTGTATTTGAAGGCATGAAAGCATACCGAGCCAAGGACGGACGCGTGCTGTTATTCCGTCCTGAGAAAAATATGGCCCGCCTGAATGTATCCAATGAGCGTTTGTGTATTCCAAAAATAGATGAAGCATTTGCATTAAAATGTATTGAAAAAATTGGTATCTATTGAAAAGATTGGATTCCAACCGCAGAAGGTACTTCCTTATATATTCGTCCCTTTATTTTTGCTACAGACGCACATGTTGGTGTACATCCGGGCAAACATCTTATGTTTATGGTGATTTGTTCTCCGGTTGGCGCTTATTATCCGGAAGGTTTGAACCGGTTAAAATTTATGTGGAAAGCAAATACGTACGTGCTGTTCGTGGCGGTATGGGTTATGCTAAAACAGGCGGTAACTATGCAGCTTCTTTAAAAGCACAAGATGAAGCGGAAGAACAAAAATATACCCAGGTGTTATGGCTGGATGGTGTGGAACGCAAATATGTGGAAGAAGTAGGAACCATGAATGTATTCTTTGTGATTGGTGATGAGGTTGTAACTCCTGCTTTGCAAGGCTCCATTTTACCCGGCGTTACCAGAATGTCCGCCATTGAGATTTTAGAATCTTGGGGATTGAACGTATCCGAACGTCCAATTGAAATTCAGGAAATTTACGACGCTTATCAAAACGGACAGCTGAAAGAAGCATTCGGTACAGGAACAGCTGCTGTTATTTCTCCGATTGGCCAGTTAAAATGGGATGACCATGTAATGGAGATTAACAACGGCAAAATTGGTGAGATTTCACAACGCTTATATGACACTTTAACAGGAATTCAATGGGGTAATATTGAAGATACCATGCATTGGACTGTAGAAGTAAAATAAGGCCCGTTTTATCATAAGGGTGACAGCAAAGCTGTCACCTTTTTTATTGCAGAGGTATATTACAATGAGAGCATTGACATTTACAGTACCAAAAGAATGGGAACAATCAAAACTGAAAGTATTTTTAAGGGGATACTGCAACTTATCCGCAAGACTGCTTACAAAGCAAAAAACGTGTCAAAATGGGATTGACCATCAACGGAGAACATGGAAGAGCCAATGATTTGCTAAAAACAGGAGATGTAGTATGCGTCAATTTGCCTGATATCGAAAAAGGATATTGAGGCTGTTCCGCTGCCGCTTTCTATTGTGTATGAGGATGACGATATCATCGTAATCAACAAAGATTGGAGTATGCCTATCTATCCAACAGCAGGTCATGACAGAGACAGTTTGGCAAACGCTTTATTTTTACCATTATCAAATCCATGGTGTAAAATTGGGGATTTCATCCGTATATCGTTTGGATAAAGACACATCAGGTTTGATTGTAATTGCAAAAAAACATGGCTATGCGGCTGCAGTACTCAGTAAATCCATTGAAAAAAAGAATATACGGCTGTGTGTGAAGGTGTTTTAAAAGGGGAAGGAACCATAGATGTTCCCATTCGTTTGAAAGAAGGGTATACCATTCAAAGAGAAGTTGCCAAGGACGGTCAGCGTGCGGTTACTCATTGGAAAGTGGTAGGGGTACCAATCATCATACTTTGCTGCAAATTCGTCTGGAAACAGGGCGGACACATCAAATTCGTGTGCATTTTTCTCACATAGGTCATCCTCTTGCAGGTGACGATATGTATGGTGGTCACTTAAATGGCATTGGCAGACAAGCGCTGTGCTGTTCCAAAGTGTTATTTGTGCATCCCGTAACCGGTCATCGGATAGAGCTGACTTGTCCGCCGCAGGACGATATGATGGCGTTGGTACAATAATGAGAATTGTATAGATAGTAGGACGAATATGCTTGATATGATACCGAATGAAGAAAAAATGACGGATTTGGTTGGGAAATCTCTACGATATATGGAATTAGTTATGTGCTGTTATTGATGAAAACTATGATATGGATTGTTTGTTTGGAGTACAGGTGGCAAAGCATGGAAATATGAATATAAATATCGCCGGGGCGGTAAAACTCTGTGTGCATTATATGCAAGAGAAAATTGTGTGGGTTTTATGATTGTCTTAGGAAAAGACGAACGGTTAAAATTTGAAACAGATAGAGAAAATTATTCAAAAAGAAGTTCAAGAAATATATGACGAAGCTCAAATTTACCATGATGGTAAAATGGATCATGTTTGAGCCGGTGGATACTTCTTTATTCCATGATTTCATTAGGCTGTTGAGGATGAAAAAAGAAAGCCGAACAAAAAGTAAAAGTAACTATCAAATCATACAACTTGTCATTTGTCACAAAATATGGTTGCGAAGCCATGTTACGCTTTAGAGTGCCTGAAACGCACTTTATTTCCGAGGTCTTCAAATGGCAAAAATGATGTTAATAATACTATATACCTTATTGTTCAAATGAGGTTTTGCAATTACAAATGTCCTTGTTGGATATAATTACATGATACCAGCACCATGTAGATAGGAGAAATGTTTGTAATACCTGCATGATATCTGTTTGATTGAAACTGCGAAGAAAGGGTGAAATTTGAATATTATGGATACAAAAATCTCAAAAGGCAATCAGATATTTCAATTATGTTATGATTATGGGGAGTATCTATGATAAAATATAAGTAGCAGTTTTTCTTTATAAAGGAAACATGAAAAAGTTTATCCATCTGTTTAAAAAGTGGTGTATCCTTCAAAAATATGAGGAATTAGAGGGGAATTAAAAAAGAAAATCAATGAAAAGAATACTATGGTTTTACCAATAGAGATACAAATTCTATTTTCATTTTATGTATAAAGTTGTTTCCTATTTTTCTTTTTATGCTACACTTATAGGGGCAAAGGAGGGACAGTATTTGTTTACATTAGTATGCCAACATTTATATGGGGAGCAAATGGGTGAATATGCTGTTTCTCAAGCATAAGAGTGGAATCAAACGCTTTTTTATGGGGTGTGCAAGGGTATGAATTTTTTAACCTTTCATCGTTTGTTTTGGCGGCCTGGGGTATTGCGTTAAAATCTTATACAGAACGGTTTCGATAGCTTGGAGTTATCCAATCATTTTGAAAGCCATTGACGACTATCGGCAGAAAAAAGATACCCCTGTCTGCGTTGTTATTTTGATTGAATGCCGTGCTGTGTTGAAAGCAGAGACAGAGCCTTTTATTCAATATGGGATTGCATATGCTCAAACAAGCGTACCTTAAAGAGCAAGAGCTGTCGCTGAGAAATAAGATAGAAACTTCTTTGGATATTATTCTGTTGCGCTATTTGAAGGGTCAATTGCCCATAGAGTTTGATATGAAACAAATATTTCAAAGGATGAAGCGGTACAGCTTGAGGTAGCTTCA
>VOFC01006659.1_pt1 | contig 32093 bp, 34 predicted proteins | sample 5384161 | NCBI WGS metagenome assembly VOFC01 (sample SAMN12384722, study PRJNA508395) | human gut metagenome | isolation source: healthy gut B | host: Homo sapiens
CGCCGAGGTGGAGATCGACGGCCTGGATATCCACGAGCACGGCCTGGCTTCCGCTTACGCCGGTTTTGCCATCTCGGATGCCAATGCAGCCGCCATGGTGCCCAACGAGAACACCGACCTGGGCGAGGATGATGCCTCCAAGGCAAGCGCCGTGCAGATGAACGCCGCCGTGCCTGTGGTCAAGGAGCCTCCCCTCATCCACGACAGCGTCTACGACACCGGAATGCACAAGGTGTCCATCATCGCCAAACTGTCCAAGTTTGACCAGCTCAAGACCGCCCTCAACGATCTGGGCGTCACCGGCATGACCGTGACCCAGGTGATGGGCTGCGGCCTGCAGAAGGGCACCACCGAGAAGTATCGCGGCGTGCCTGTGGACAGCACCCTGCTGCCCAAGATCAAGGTGGAGGTCATCGTGTCCAAGATCAGTGTGGATTCGGTGGTGGAAGCTGCCAAGAAGGCGCTGTACACCGGCCACATCGGCGATGGCAAGATCTTTGTCTACAACGTGACCCGCGTGGTCAAGATCCGCACCGGCGAAGAGGACTTTGCCGCGCTGCAGGACGTGGAGTAACGCTCCGCACAATTTCAACCGCTGTCCCGCTTTGAAAGCGTGACGATATTTGTTCTCCTTGTTCTCCTTTTCCTTTTTCTGAAATCCATTCGGCAGAACCCCTGCTTCCTCCGCACAAGGAAGCAGGGGTTTGTCGTTGTCATCACGATGTGAGCCCCCCTGCAATGGTTCCGGGTTGACATCCCCGTGCGGGCGTGTTATTTTGGGGTGTAAAATTTTCAGTTTTTTTGTATCAGGAGTTTCTATGAGCAACTTGAATGATTTTAACCGCGAGGCCAAAAGCCGCCCTGTGGGTGGTCCTGCAATGGCTGCTGCTGGCCGTGCCCACGGGTCTGGTCTGCGGCGTAGTCGGCACAGCGTTCCACCTGAGCGTGGAGTACGTCACCGAGCTGCGGGCCGCGCAGAGCTGGCTGCTGCTCTGCCTGCCGCTGGCGGGCCTTGCCATCGTGGCACTCTACAAGGTCACAAAGTGCGAAGGCGTGGGCACCAACAATGTCATCCGCGCCGTGCAGAGCGGCGAGCCGGTCAGCATGCTGCTGGTGCCCGCTATCTTTCTGGGCACGGTGCTCACCCACCTGTGCGGCGGTTCTGCCGGCCGCGAGGGTGCCGCTTTGCAGATGGGCGGCAGCATTGGCTGGAACGTGGGCAAACTGCTGCATCTGAGCGATTACGTCCGCCGCACTGCCACCATCAGCGGCATGGCCGCGTTCTTCTCCGCCCTGTTCGGCACCCCGCTGACCGCCGCCCTCTTCGCCATGATGGTGGAGGACGTGGGGCTGACGTTCACCTCGGCCTTTATGCCCGCGTTCACGTCGGCCCTCATTGCTTACGGCGTATCCCTGTTCTTCGGGATCGCCCCGACCAATTTTGTGCTCAATTCCATCCCGCACCTGACGCTGGAAACCGCGCTTCAGACCGCCCTGCTGGGCATTGCCTGTGCCGCCGTGACCCGGCTGTTCTGCTGGACGCTTCACACCCTGGAACACCAGCTGCCCAGGCGGATGCCCAACCCCTGGCTCCGGGCTTTTGCGGGCGGTGCAGCCGTGGTAGCGTTCTCGTATCTGTTCGGTGTCGGGCGGTACAACGGGGCCGGAATGGCCGTCATTGCCGATGCCGTGGAGCAGGGAGCCGCGCTGCCCTGGGATTTTCTGTGCAAGATCTTCCTTACCGCGCTGACCCTGGCAGTAGGCTTCAAAGGCGGCGAGGTGGTCCCAAGTTTCTACATCGGGGCGACCTTTGGCTGCATCGCCGGGCCATGGCTGGGCCTGCCCGCCGGATTTGCCGGTGCCATCGGTCTGGTCTGCGTGTTCTGCGGAGCCACAAACGCCCTGATTCCCTCCATCCTGCTGGGATTCGAGCTGTTTGGCGGGCAGGGGCTGGAGCTTATTGCGCTGGGCTGCGGCGTGTGCTACATGCTCTCGGGCCACCACGGCCTCTACAGCAGCCAGACCTTTGTCACCAACAAGCTGCGGCCGGAGTACGCCTCCCACAAGTGGCGGATCAAGCTGAAGAAAAAAGAAGAATGATTTTTCGCAGATTTTCGCCGCGGAGAGCTTGATTTTTTGCCGCCATCGTGCTACAATCAGCGTAGTTTCATCCTGACCAAAGCGATGATGCGGACAAACCGAAGCTCGTTCCCCATGACGCAGAGAGGGCTGCCCCGGATACCGGGTGCTGCAAGCAGCCTGCCGTGCATCGGGCTTCTACCACCGCAGAGCGCAGAGGCGAACCTCTGCCGGGTGCGCCCGTTACAGCACAGCGAGTGGCGTGTTCTCAAGCGCACGCAATTCGGGTGGAACCGTGGAACGCGTGAAAATTGCAGGCGCTTCATCCCGTAAATTTGAGCGGGATGGAGCGCTTTTTGTTTTAACTTTCATCACTATGAAGATCATCTACAAAGACGGCCATGTGGACGAGTGCCCGCAGGACCAGGAACTGCATGTTATCCGCCACTCCGCTGCTCACATTATGGCACAGGCCATCAAGCGCCTGTATCCGCAGGCCGACTTTGCCTTTGGCCCCGCTACCGAAAACGGCTTCTACTACGACGTCGATCTGGGCGACACCAAGCTCACCGATGATGATCTGGCCAACATCGAAAAAGAGATGCGCAAGATCTGCAAGGAAAACCTTGCCATCAAGCCGTTCATCCTGCCGCGCGATGAAGCTGTGAAGCTGATGACCGAGCGCCAGGAGCACTATAAGCTGGAGCATATGGACGACCTGGCCGATGAGACCGAGTTCAGCTTCTACCAGCAGGGCGAGTACGTTGATATGTGCATCGGACCCCACCTGACCTACACCAAGGCTCTGAAGGCATTCAAGATCACCCAGCAGAGCGGCGCTTACTGGAAGAACGACAAGGAAAACAAGATGCTGACCCGTATCAACGGTGTGGCATTCCACAACCAGGAAGAGCTGGAAGCCTGGGAGAAAAGAGCAGCAGGAGGCCCGTGAGCGTGATCACCGCAAGATCGGCAAGGAGATGGGCCTGTTCATGACCGACGACCTGGTGGGCCGCGGCCTGCCCATGTTCCTGCCCGCAGGCTACACCGTCTGGCAGGAGCTGGAGAACTATATCAAGGCGAAGGAGCGTGCACGCGGCTACCTGCACGTCATGACCCCCTGCATCGGCACCGTGAACCTGTACAAGACTTCCGGCCATTGGGATCACTACCGTGAGAACATGTTCCCCCCCATGGAGATGGAGGGCGAGAGCTACGTCCTGCGCCCCATGAACTGCCCCCACCACATGATGATCTACGCAAACCATCCCCATTCTTACCGTGATCTGCCCATGCGGATCGGTGAGATCGCCCACGACTTCCGTTATGAGTCTTCCGGCACCCTGAAGGGCATCGAGCGCGGCCGTCACTTCTGCCAGAACGACGCCCATCTGTTCTGCACCCCGGAGCAGATCAAGAGCGAGGTCGCCGATGTCTGCAACCTGATCTTCGAGACCTACAAGGACTTCCACATCACCGATTACCGCTGTGTCCTGTCCCTGCGCGATCCCGCCGACAAGAAGAAGTACCACGACGATGACGCCATGTGGAACCACGCCGAGAACGCCCTGCGCGAGGTGCTGACCGAGCTGGGCATCCAGTTCACCGAGGAGATCGGCGAGGCCGCCTTCTACGGCCCCAAGCTGGATGTGAACGTCAAGCCCGCCGTGGGTGCTGAGTATACCTGTCCACCTGCCAGCTGGACTTCTGCCTGCCCGCAAAGTTCCACCTGACCTATGTGGACAAGGACGGTTCCGAAAAAGACCCCCGTTGTCCTGCACCGTGCGATCCTGGGCTCCCTGGACCGCTTCATGGCCTACCTGATCGAGGAGACCAAGGGCAAGTTCCCCACCTGGCTGGCACCGGTTCAGGTCAAGGTCCTGCCGTTTCCGAAAAGAGGCAAGGCGCTGATTTCGCCCAGCGCCGCGTTCCTTGCGGCGGCTTATTTTATTTTGCGGATGGGCTCCAGCTCGGCCTGCATGACGGCGTTGAGGAACTTCGGCGGTTGATCTTCACTCGGTCGCCCACTTCTTGACCGCCCGACCGCCGCGCTGATAATGGGCCTTGAGCTCATCGAGGTTCTGGTACTCCGGCAGGAACTCGGCGAAGTGCTCGGGGCGGCTGAAAGCGTCCAGATAGATGAACACAGGGTTGCCCTCCACCTTGCCGGGATCCTGTACCCGCAGATGGTTGGGGTCGGTGTACATGGACATGATCTTCTTCTTGATGTCCTCAGGCTCATCCGACAGATAAATGCAGTTGCCCAGGGACTTGCTCATCTTGGCCTTGCCGTCGATGCCGGGCAGGCGCAGGCAGGCTGCATTCTGGGGCAGCATGATCTCAGGCATGGTCAGGGTCTCGCCGTAGACGGCATTGAACTTGTGCACGATCTCGCGGCACTGCTCCAGCATAGGCATCTGATCCTCACCGGCCGGCACAGTGGTGGCACCGAATGCCGTGATATCCGCTGCCTGACTGATGGGGTAGGTGAAGAAGCCCACCGGGATGCTGGTCTCAAAGTTCCGCATCTGGATCTCGCTCTTCACGGTGGGGTTGCGCTGCAGGCGGCTCACGGTGACCAGATTCATATAATAGAAGCTCAGCTCGGTCAGCTGGGGCACCATGGACTGGATGAAGATGTGGACCTTGTTGGGGTCCAGGCCGCAGGCCAGATAGTCCAGGGCCACGTTCATGATGTTCTGGCGGACCTTCTCCGGGTTCTCGGCGTTGTCGGTCAGGGCCTGGGCATCAGCGATCATGATGTAGATCTCGTCGAATTTGCCGGAGTTCTGCAGGCGCACGCGCTCCTTCAGAGAGCCGACATAGTGGCCCACATGCAGACGGCCGGTAGGACGGTCGCCGGTCAGAATAATCTGTTTCATTGTGATTTCTCCTTTTCTCCTCACCCTCTCTCTCCGTTGCTCCGCCTTGCCTTCCCCAAAGGAAAAACGTTCTGTTTCGTCAGAGGCTCTCCCTTTGGGGAGCTGGGCTCGCCGCCAGGGGCGGACTGACAAGGTTTAATCGTTATTTATAAGTATATCCCCCCCGCCGCATTCGCTGTCAACAAAAAGAAAAAAGCGATGGAACATTTCCATCGCTTTGCTGGCGCCTCTTGCCTGACTCGAACAGGCGACACCCTGATTAACAGTCAGGTGCTCTAACCGACTGAGCTAAAGAGGCATCTATATAAAACGGCATACAGCCGTTTTACTACTATAAAATGGTGACCCGTACCGGAATCGAACCGATGTTAAAGGCGTGAGAGGCCTCTGTCTTAACCGCTTGACCAACGGGCCATACGTCCATTTTCGCATCGGGGTTTCGCTCCCGACTCGATTATTTTAGCATAGCAGTCGTACTTTGTCAACAGGAAATTTCAAGTTTTTCAGAAATTTGTGCTGCGGGCCTCCCGCCCCGGTTTTTCCGCTCTGGGATACCCAGTTGCATCCAGAATCGACAAAATATTATCAAAGTTGTGTTTTGGGTCTCTTTTCTTTATTTTGTTCGCCGCGGTTCCCCTTTCTTCTTATGAAATCACTTCAAACAGCTAAGATTCTGAATAAAATTTGTTACATTTATAAGAACCTTTTGTTCCCTCTGGTTGATTTTGGAATGTTTTTATGTATAATGATAAACAGGAGAATACGCATCTGTATTTCTTCATCGCCCGCGCTGCCCATTGGCTAAGGGCATGTGCGTCGCGCGATCAGAATTGATCTGAACGAAAGAAGAGGTATAAGTATCATGGCAAAGGTAGATCTGAGCAAGTACGGCATTACCGGCACGACCGAGGTCGTGTATAACCCCTCTTACGAGCAGCTGTTCGAGGAAGAGACCAAGCCCAGCCTGGAAGGCTACGAAGTGGGCAAGGTCAGCGAGCTGGGCGCTGTGGACGTTATGACCGGCATCTACACCGGCCGTTCCCCCAAGGACAAGTTCATCGTGATGGACGAGAACTCCAAGAACACCGTTTGGTGGACCAGCGACGAGTACAAGAACGACAACCACCCCGCTTCTGAGGAAGCTTGGGCTGCCGTGAAGGAGATTGCAAAGAAGGAGCTGTCCAACAAGCGCCTGTACGTTGTGGATGCTTTCTGCGGCGCAAACAAGGACACCCGCATGGCTGTCCGTTTCATCATGGAAGTGGCCTGGCAGGCACACTTCGTCACCAACATGTTCATCAAGCCCACCGCTGAGGAGCTGGAGAACTTTGAGCCTGATTTCGTTGTTTACAACGCTTCCAAGGCCAAGGTCGAGAACTAAAGGAGCTGGGCCTGAACTCCGAGACTGCTGTTATGTTCAACATCACCAGCAAGGAGCAGGTCATCGTCAACACCTGGTACGGCGGCGAGATGAAGAAGGGTATGTTCTCCATGATGAACTACTTCCTGCCGCTGAAGGGCATTGCTTCCATGCACTGCTCCGCCAACACCGATATGGAGGGCAAGAACACTGCCATCTTCTTCGGTCTGTCCGGCACCGGCAAGACCACCCTGTCCACCGATCCCAAGCGTCTGCTGATCGGCGATGATGAGCACGGCTGGGACGACAACGGCGTGTTCAACTTCGAGGGCGGCTGCTACGCAAAGGTCATCAACCTGGATAAGGACTCCGAGCCTGATATCTACAACGCCATCAAGCGCAACGCTCTGCTGGAGAACGTCACTCTGGATGCTGAGGGCCACATCGACTTCGCTGACAAGTCTGTCACCGAGAACACCCGTGTCTCCTACCCCATCAACCACATTGAGAAGATCGTCCGCCCGGTCTCTTCCGCACCGGCTGCAAAGAATGTCATCTTCCTGTCTGCTGACGCATTCGGCGTTCTGCCTCCCGTCTCTATCCTGAGCCCCGAGCAGACCCAGTACTACTTCCTGTCCGGCTTCACCGCAAAGCTGGCTGGCACCGAGCGCGGCATCACCGAGCCCACCCCCACCTTCTCCGCTTGCTTCGGCCAGGCTTTCCTGGAGCTGCACCCCACCAAGTACGCCGAGGAGCTGGTCAAGAAGATGCAGATGAGCGGCGCTAAGGCTTACCTGGTCAACACCGGCTGGAACGGCACCGGCAAGCGCATCTCCATCAAGGACACCCGTGGTATCATCGATGCTATCCTGAACGGCGATATCAACAACGTGCCCACCAAGAAGATTCCTTACTTCAACTTCGAAGTTCCCACCGTCCTGAACGGTGTCGATACCGGCATCCTGGATCCTCGCGACACCTATGCCGACGCTTCCCAGTGGGAGGAGAAGGCCAAGGATCTGGCCAGCCGCTTCATCAAGAACTTCAAGAAGTACGAGGGCAACGAGCACGGCAAGGCTCTGGTCTCTGCCGGCCCCCAGCTGTAAGCTCTGATCCCAGCATTTTTCTTCTGAACTCCATATAAAATATCCCCCGCTGCCTGTCCATTGACCGAACAGGCGGCGGGGGATTTGTGTTTTGGGGCAGGTAAACAAAGCGTCGGTTGCCTTTTGGTGCGTGGTATGCTATCCTTTTTCCAAAGGATGTGAGCACAATGGATGCGAAAACGTTCGGGGCATTTCTCGCCCGGATGCGCAAGTCACAGGGATTAACACAGGCAGAGCTTGCCGAGCAGCTGCATGTGACCGACAAGGCCGTCAGCCGCTGGGAACGCGGCGTCGGCCTGCCGGACATCAATACGCTGGAACCACTGGCCGACGCGCTGGGGCTGACCCTTGCCGACCTGATGCACTGCCGTGACCCGCAGGAAGCAGATATTGCACCGGAAGTCCCGCTGGAAGATTTCTTTACTCTGCTGCGCCGTCAACAATCCATTGACTGGCGCTCGGTACGGGCAGTTTTGTTTTGGCTCAGTGCCGCACTGGCCATCTGGGGCATCCTCGCCTGCCCGGGCCGGATGGCCGTCCACTGGCGTACCCTGAGCAATGGGAACCTGCAGGCAGACGGCTGGCTTCCCTCCTGGGTGTTTTTCCCATTGTTTGTCGGGATAGAATTTCTCACGCTGGAGCTCTGGAACAACTTTGAGCAGACCGGCTACTACCGACACTGGGGTGAGATAGGTGCCTCCGTCACCCGCTCCATGAACTTCTGCTCCCCTGCTGTCCGGCTCTGGAAGTTTGTGCTCGACCTGCTGTTCTTCTTCGGGTTCGGCTTCGCGATCCCCTGCGCTGAGATGATGGCGATTCTGATCAACTGAAAAAAGAAAGCCCTCCCGTCGCTCAAGCGAAAGGAGGGCTTTCTATCATCTTATCAGAAGTTTCCCCGTTCTTCTATTCCTGATTATAAGATCCTTTACTTTTCGTTCTTTGCCCGGCGTTCCTTCAGATCGCTTTCCATCTGCGCCAGGGTCTTTTTGTCCAGATTGAACACCACGCCGTACGCAATGATCATCATGATATAGCTTCCCAGATACATGACCGGCACCAGATAGCGCATCCGGGTTGCCACTTCGATCGTCTGTGCAGCCTTCAGAGATGCATCATAACCCAGTTTGGTTGCCAGAACAAGGCCCAGAGAAGGTCCGATGCCCTGTGCAAGCTTACGGAAGAAGGAGTGCAGTGCATAGGTAGTGCCTTCTTCTCGCACACCAAATTTCCACTCATTATAATCGATCGCATCTGCCATCAGAGACCAGCTCAGGCAGCTTCCGATACCGCCGCCCAGCATTGCAATGACCTGACACAGGACATAAAGGCCGAGGCCCCGGCTGTCCGGTGTAATGGGCAGAACCAGCATCAGGACGTACGCCAGCGCACAGACGACTGAACCAAAGGTCACGGCTTCTTTCTTGCCAAAGCGCTTGACGATACGGCTCACAAAAGGACTGAAGATGAAAACGCCAAAGTAGGAGATCATACCCACAAGGCCGGAGATCTTTGCATTCTTGAAATAAGCCTGGAACAGGATCTGACCTGCAGTAGAGGCACCATACATACCAATAAACGTTGCGATAGGTGCCAGCGTTGCGCCCACAGCCGGGCGATTATGGATAAAGTTGTTGAATGCCTTTATGATGTTGAACTTAGGTGCATCCTCTTTCAGAGTGATCGTGGTGTCCACACGCACCTTTGTGTTCGTGACCATAAAGCGGAAGCAGATCAGACCGATCACACCCATGATCAGAGCAATGACAAACATCTGCTCACCACGCAGGTTGTTCTGGTTATCATAAATGATCACCGGAATCAGCATACCGGTCAGAAGCGCACCGCCCATAGAACCAATGGAGCGGAAAGTCGACAGCTGTGCACGCTGGATCGGGTCATCCGAGATCAGAGACAGCATCGAGCCATACGGCACATTTGCAACGGTGTAGAAAGCATCCCAGATCATATAGCCTGCCACAAACAGAATATTCTTGACCATACCGGGAGCCTGCGGGAACGGCAGATAGCAAAGTGCACCGGCCACGGTCAGTCCGATCGCACCGAACCAGATATAGGCAAGGAACTTGTTCCGGCGGTATTTATGCGTATCCGCATCTACCATTGCTCCGATAATCGGATCGTTGATTGCGTCCCAGATCTGCACGATCAGCAGAAGGGATGCCATCAGGTAGTTGTCGATCCCCATAAACTGCGTCCAATAAATCGTCAGGTAACCTTTGAGCGCAAAACTCATATTGCAGCCAAAGTCACCCGCTGCGTATGCAAGTTTATCACGCAATCCAAACCCTGCAGACGCATCCACTGTTGATTTTCCCATGAAAATACTCCTTCCTCAAATTTCCGGACAATTTTGGCACACCGCCCGCAAGCCGTATGCATATTTATGAATCCATGATACGGCATCTCTTTCCAAAATGTTAGAATTTTTTTACGATTCCGCCTGAAGAATTTACGATTTAAAAGTATTTCTTGTTGTATTCTTTAATTCGTGCAGCGTTTTCGTGATTCTGCACAAGCAATCTTTTCCTTTTTTGTATGCAAAATATTTTTTCTTAGCCGAATCTTTTCTTTGTTGAGAACGGCGTTGTGCGCCGAACATAAAGCAAGGGCCATTGCACGAGAATCTGTGCAATGGCCCTTGCTTTCTATTGTTTCTTATTTCGCCGCCTCAAACTCGGCTTCGATCTCCTTCGAGGGGGCGGGGGTGACCAGACTGACCACCACGCAGACGAGCAGTGAGGTCAGGAAGGCGGGCAGCAGCTCATAGATGCTGAACACGCCGCCCAGCGGGCTGATGAGGTACTTCCAGACAAAGACCATCAGGCCGCCGGCGAGCATCCCGGCCAGCGCACCCTGCCAGTTGCAGCGCTTCCAGAACAGGGCGCACAGCACCACCGCACCAAAGGCGCCGCCAAAACCGGCCCATGCAAAGCTGACGATGCCGAACACGCTGGAATTGGGGTCACGGGCCAGCACCACGCCCACCACGCTGACGCAGATGATGGTCAGGCGGGCGGCAAACAGGCTCTGGCGTTCGGTCAGCTTCATGTGGCCGAACTCCTGCAGGATGTTCTGGGAGACGCTGGACGCGGCGGCAAGCATCTGGCTGTCGGCGGTGGACATGGTGGCGGCAAGGATGCCCGCCAGGATCAGGCCCGCCAAAACGGCTGCCAGAATGCCGTGCTGTGCAATGAGGTTTGCAATGCGGACGATGACCGTCTCGCTGGAGGAGCCGCTCAGGTACTCCAGCGCGCCCGCCTTGGTCATGCCAAGGCCCACCATGCCGATGATGATGGAGGCTGTCATGGCAATGACGACCCACACGCTGGCAATGCGGCGGCTGAGTACCAGCTTCTTTTCATCCTCAATGGCCATGAAGCGGAGCAGGATGTGGGGCATTCCGAAGTAGCCCAGGCCCCACGCCATGGTGGAGACGATGTCCAGCAGGCTGTACGAGGTGGCCGTGCCCTCGGCGGCGTTGTGGCTGGCCATCATGGTCAGGTACCGGGCAGGCTCTGGGCGTTGGCCACAACGGCATCCCAGCCGCCTGCCGCGCCAATGCCGTACACCAGCACAGCCACAAGGGCCAGACTCATCACGATGGACTGGATGAGGTCGGTGGTGGTAACAGCGCGGAAGCCGCCCGTGATGGTATAGCCCACGATGACGCAGGCCGAGACCACCATGGCCGCCATGTAATCCACGCCGAAGAGGCTGTGGAACAGCTTGCCGCAGGCGGCAAAGCCCGAAGCCGTGTAGGGCACAAAGAACACGATGATGATCACCGCGCCCAGTGCGTTGAGCAGATTGCGCTGGTCGTGGAAGCGCAGGGACAGGAACTGCGGCACGGTGATGGCTTCCAGATTGGCCGAATACCGCCGCAGCCGCCGGGCCACGATGAGCCAGTTCAGCCAGGTGCCCAGCGCCAGGCCGATGGCGGTCCAGCCGGGCGAGGCGATGCCGGTGAGGTAGGCAAGGCCCGGCATTCCCATCAGCAGCCAGCTGGACATATCACTGGCCTCGGCGCTCATGGCCGTGACCAGCGGGCCCATCTTGCGGCCGCCCAGGTAGAAATCGGTGCTGTCGTTGTTGGACTTGCTGTATGCAAATCCAACCAACAGCATTGCCACCAGATAGATGATGATGGTGGCGAGGATGCAGATGTTGGTCATATACTTTTTCCCCCTTGTCTTTCCAAATGAAAGTACGCTTCGATTTTACCACAGTAAAGCATCAAAGTGCAAGCCTTTTGGCAAAACTTTATCCTGATTCGCCAAAAGTCCACGAGTGGCGGACAAAAAGTTTTCAAAGCGACAGGAACCATCCGGCCCCGGGATTTTTTTTGCAAAATCCCTGAAATCTGTTATACTACCAATCCAGGGGGTTAGTGTATATGAAAGAATCCAAAACCATACAGGCTGTACCGGGCTACGGTGGTCGCTGGAATTTATGTGCTGCTGGTGCAGCTGGTGTTCGCCTGTGCATAACAGAAACGGGAGGTGCCGGTGGGGCATCTCCCGTTTGTTTCAATGATAGAATGTATCAAAATTGATCTGCCGGTAGAACCGCTGCTGGAGCTGGTCAAAGTTCTCGCAGTTCTGTTCTCGCAGTTCTGGCCAGCAGCCACATGACCTTGGTGACAACGGCCTCAATGGTCATATCGTGGGCCTCCAGGAAGCGGAAGCGGTTCTTGACCCGCTTGCCCACCTCGTAAATGCCCACATCGCTGCCCTCATAAGTGACCTGCGTGGTCAGGATCAGGATCTTGTGGGTCTTGTCGTAATCGCCCAGCTCCTCGGCAAAGGCATCCATGAGCCGCTGGGGAATGCCGCCCACGCCAAAGCTTTCCACAATGACGCAGTCATATTGTTGAAAGATGGCCGGGATAAGTTCCGGTCCAAGGCCGGGGGTCAGCTTGAGCAGGAACACTTTGGGGTTCAGCGCCCGGCCAAACTCCACAGGGCCGGTGGGCCAGGGCGAAGCCACATACCGCACCAGCCGGTCGCCCTGCACCAGCGCCAGCGCCGGAAAGTTGACCGACGCAAAGGCATCGTAGCTGATGGTCTTGTTCTTCTTGGCACGGGTGCCCGCAATGACGTGCCCGCCAAACACCACCATCACACCCCGGCTGCCCGGATCAATGGCACAGACCACGCTGTCCCGCAGGTTTTTCTTGGCATCGGTGATCTCATTGGAGATGGGCTGCTGTGCGCCGGTGAGGATGATGGGCTTATCCGCATTCTGGATCAGGTAGGAGAGCGCCGCCGCCGAGTAGGCCAGCGTATCGGTGCCGTGGCAGATGATAAAGCCATCGTACAGCGCATAGTTTTCCTGCACGGCCTTGGCCATCATCAGCCAGTGCTCCGGGCCCAGGTCGGTGCTGTCGATGCTGCACAGGTTGAGCGTTTCCGGGCAGCAGAGCTGCTGCAATTCCGGCAGATGGGCCAGCAGCTCCTCGCTGGACAGGACAGGCTTGAGCCCCTGGGCGGTGCGCACGCTGGCAATGGTGCCGCCGGTGGTGATAAAAAGCAGGCGCTGCTTGGACATAGGTTTTTCCCCTCCATGGTGTCGATTTTTGCGATGTTTTCAGTATAGCACAGTTCGTCGGAGATGAAAAGTGCGGGGAGTTGAGGTATAATAGTTATCATAAGATGCGTCAAGCTTATCCTCTGTACAACCAATACCATGACGGAAAGGAGAAACTGCCATGTCGAACATTGTCATCATCGGTTCCGGCCCCGCAGGTGTCTCGGCGGCATTGTATGCCGCGCGCGCGGGGTGCAGACCACCGTTCTGACCAAGGGCCCGGGCGCCCTGGCCCGGGCCGAGCTCATCCAGAACTACTACGGCTTTGCCGAACCCATCACCGGTGTCGAGCTGGAACGCCGGGGCATCGAGGGTGCCAAGGCCGTGGGGGTGGAGTTCGTCACCACCGAGGCCGTGGGCCTGACCTACACCGACAAGCTGACCGTGGAGACGCTGGCCGGGGATTTCCCTGCCGATGCTGTCATTCTGGCCACGGGGGCCTCCCGGGCGGTGCCCCGCATTCCGGGCCTTGCCGGGCTGGAGGGCCACGGCGTGAGCTGGTGTGCCGTCTGCGACGCGCTTTTTCTACCGTGGCAAGGATGTGGCTGTGCTGGGCAGCGGAGAGTATGCCCTGCACGAGGTACAGGCCCTGCTGCCCGTGGCTCACAGCGTCACCCTGCTCACGGGCGGGGCCCCGCTGACGGCACAGTTCCCGCCGGAAGTGGCCGTGCGGACGGAAGCCGTGGAAGCCATCCTCGGTGAGGAGCGGGTCACCGGCGTGCAGCTGAAAGACGGCGGGACACTGGAAGTCTCCGGTGTGTTCGTGGCGCTGGGCGTGGCGGGCAGCACTGCGCTGGCCCGGAAGCTGGGGGCCGCCGTGGAGGGCAGCCGCATCGTGGTGGATGAGCAGATGCAGACCACCGTGCCCGGCCTGTATGCCGCCGGAGACTGCACCGGCGGGCTGCTGCAGGTCGCCAAGGCCGTGTACGAGGGTGCCGTGGCGGGCACCGAAGCCGCCAAAGCCCTGCGGAAATGACCCAGACAGAAAAAGGACGCTGTGCCCTGCGGCACAGCGTCCTTTTATTGCTTTGCTCAGCTCTTGCAGCCGGATTCCTCTTCGATGCCGGTGAAATCGCTGGCCTCCGCGATCTTGGTGGTATCGAACTTGCCGTTCTCATCCTTGGGGGCAACGGCAGGGCCTGCCTCTACAGGATTCACGGTCGTTTCCTCTGCCGCAGGCTTTTCCTCGGCAGTCTCCTCTGCCCGGGCAGCTTCCACCACCGGGGCTGCAGGAGCAGTCTCGGGCTCGGCAGGAGCCTTTTCAAAGGCAGGGGGCCATGCGTCACCGGGAGTAGTCTCCTTGGCCTCGCCCTCGGCGTAGGCTTCGGCAGTCTTTTCGGCCTCGGCGGGGTCCTTTTCAGCTTCCTCGGGGAACTCCACGTTTTCGACGTGGAGCGGGTCCTTGTCGTTCAGGATCTTATCCATCACGACGATGGCGGCACCGGTGACAGCCACAGCGGCAGCGGCACCCAAAACACGGAACAGAGTTTTCATGGTGAAGTCCTCCCTGTATAAGATAGGATTAAGAGAATGTTACGACATCGTTCTGCGGCTTTTCGGCGGGTTCCACCGAAAGGGCGGTCAGCACCGGGCCCTTGCCGCGGTAGATGTTGTGGAACTTGTAATTGACCTTGGCGGTCACGGTGACCCAGGCCCGCTGCTCCAGTGCCTTGTAGCCATCGTAGCTGCAGGGGAAGCCCACGAACTGGATATCCTGCACACAGCAGGTCATGGCAAAGCGACCGGGCACAAAGCTGTTTTTGCCGGCGCGGTTGGTCTGGCAGACCTGCGCCAGGAACCGGACAGTCTTGCCCACGTACTTCTGGGGCTCGTCCTGGCAGTCCATATACCAGATGCCGAAGTCCTCGCCGATCTCCACGATCGGGGCGTTCAGATCAAAGGGCAGCGGGTCGGGGATGTCATCGTACGCCACGCTGCCGTCGGCGAACTCATAGGCGATATCGCACTTGCGGGAGGCCTGACGCACCAGCTTGTGCAGCTCCTGACGGGCGGCATCGTTGTTCACGGCCTCGGCGCGGTTGAACACGATCAGTTCACTGCGGGCGATCTTGTCCAGCAGCAGAGAGCGCATGGAGTTGTCGCGGGCGTAGGTCAGAGCCGTGGTGCCGTCCGCTGTGGCGATGCACTGGTACACGATCCAGTTGTCCGGCAGATTGTTGGCCAGGTCCTGCAGCAGCCACATGCCGTTGTACTCGATCACCACGCGGCCTGCGCCGGATTCTTTTTCGAGCCTGGCCAGATTCTGGGGGTTCAGCTCGGACTTGTCCTCAAGGACCTTCAGGGTCACGCCGGGGAAGGCGAACTTCTTCTCGTTGTATTCTTCCTCGCCCTCCTCGCAGACCAGCAGCAGGGTCTTGTCGCCGGAGTCGAAATTGGGGTCTTCAAAGGTCTCCTGAATGAACTTGGTCTTGCCGCTTTCGAGGAAGCCCACAAACAGGTAAACCGGGATCTCGTTTGCCATAATCGGTTTTTCTCCTTACACAACTTGCAGCTCAGCAGCCGAACAGGGCAGCGATGGGCTGTTCGTCCAGCTTGGAGCCGATGACGACCAGCTTGCCGCCCACGTCAGCACCGCGCTGACGCACTTCCCACTCGCCGGGGACATAATCGAACTCCAGCCAGCCGTCGGCACCGCCGTCCACGATGCCCTTGGAGCGCAGGATCATGCCGTATTTGCCGCCGTCCAGCTCGGTCAGTGCATGCTCGATGTCAGCCTTGCTGAACTTCTTGGCCGTTTCGACACCCCAGCTGGTGAACACCTCATCGGCATCGTGATCGTGGTGATGGTGGTGGTGATGGCCGCAGCAGCAGTGGCCGTCCTCATCGTGATGATGATGCTCATGCTCATCATAGTCATCGTCATCCTCGTGGTCGTGATGGTGGTGGCAGCAGTGCTCCTCGTGGTCATCCTCTTCGTGGTCGTGGTGATGCTCGTGCTCGTCCTCATCATCATCATCGTGATCATGGTGGTGATGGCCGCAGCTGCACACGCCGTTCTCATCGTAGTGATGGTGGTGATGCTCGTGCTCTTCTTCTTCGTCCTCCTCGGCGTGCTTCTCATTGGCCTTGGCAGCCATGGCAATCAGCTCTGCCTTGAAATCGTCCTTGGAGGACATGGCCTTCAGGATCTGCTCGCCGGTCAGGGAATCCCATGCGGTGGTCACGATGGTAGCGGTGGGGTTCTTCTCGCGCAGCATGGCGACCGCAGCGGCGATCTTCTCCTCGCTGGCGGTCTGGGTGCGGCTCAGGATGATGCAGGATGCGTGGCTGATCTGGTCATCATAGAACTCACCGAAGTTCTTCATATACATTTTGACCTTGTTCACATCGGCCACAGTGACAAAGCTGTTCAGCTTCACATCCAGATGCTCAGCCACTCCCTCCACAGCGCGGGTGACATCGCTCAGCTTGCCCACACCGGAGGGCTCAATGACGATGCGGTCGGGGTGGTACTGCTCCACGACCTGCTGCAGAGCGGCACGGAAATCGCCCACCAGAGAGCAGCAGATGCAGCCTGCGTTCAGCTCGTTGATCTGGATGCCGGACTCCTTCAGGAAGCCGCCGTCGATGCCGATCTCACCAAACTCGTTTTCGATCAGGACCACCTTCTGGCCCGCAAAGGATTCCTTGATGAGCTTCTTGATCAGAGTCGTCTTGCCGGCACCTAGGAAGCCGGAGAAAATATCGATATTCGTCATAATGCTGTATGCCTCTTTCTTTTTCCAAAAGCCCGCAAGGGCCGTTCAGCAATCAGAGCCGCAGAGTGCTGGCTCAAAAATCTTACATTCCTATTATAACAAGGCTGTCAATGGGAAACCGCCTTTTTGATGAGAAAATTGTAACATTTTTTTTGCAGTTTGGCTGCGTTTTCAGAAAACGCTGCCTCCCGGACAAAAAAGTCCCCGGAACGGGGGCAGAACGCATAGAACCCATACAAAAACACAGCCCCACTTTGGCGAAGGAGAAGCCAAAGCGGGGCTGTATTCAATGAAGGAGAAATGATGAGAATATCAGGTTACAGATTCAGCTCAAACTGTTCTGCCGTAATTGTTGCTTTGCCATCGGCAGCAAAGGTGATGCCGTCGGCAGACTGGGGCGTGTAGATCCATGCGGTCATGGTCTGTTCACCGTCGTTGGCGAAAACTTCGATGCTGTTCTTATCCAGCAGGATGCGGAGCTTGAGTGCACCGTTCTGGCTGCGCACCTTGCAGCTGCGGCGGTGTACGATGTCGGCACGGGAACCGGCATAGCTGCGATCCAGCGTCAGCTCGGAAGTGTAGGGGTCGTAGGTCAGGCTGGTGTGATGGTCTGCGTCAGCAGCCAGCTTCAGGGTGAAGGAGCGGTATTCGCTGGGCCGCACCGTGACGGTCAAATCGGCCACACGGCCCTTGATGCCTTCCAGAGAAGTTTCGCTTTGCACCGTCACATTTTCGTGGAAAGTGCGCTTACCGTGGACGGCGTCCAGCTCCCGCACGGGGGTCTGAATAATGCGTCCGTCCTTGATATGCAGCTCCCGCGGGCAGATGGTCTGCCCGAACCACTTGCAGCCCTGGGGCTTATCCTCGGTGTCCGACCAGGTCTGCAGCCATGCCGTCATGATGCGGCGGCCATCCGGGGCAAGGGTGGTCTGGGTGGCGTAGAAGTCGATGCCGCCATCCATCAGCTGCACATTTTCCTTTGTGAAGGTGTGGGTGGCTTCGTCGTAGCTGCCGATGAAGGCAATCACGTTGTGACCATTGTGGAACTCGCCCTTGGGCAGCATCTCCATGGGTCCCGAGCATCAAGACCTGCTTGCCATCCAGCGGGAAGAAGTCCGGGCACTCCCACATTTTGCCGTACTGATTGTTGCAGCGTTCCAGCACCGTGACAAAGTGCCAGTCGAAGCCGTCCTTGCTCTGGAACAGTACCGCTGCGCCGCTGCCGTCCTCGGCCCGGCAGACAGTGACGGCGGAGTAGGTGCCGTCGGCCTCACGCCAGATCTTGGGGTCCCGGAAGTCGAACCTGCTGAAGCCCTCCGGCAGGTCTTTCTGGGTCAGCACCGGGTTGCAGGCAGACTTTTCGTAGTCGAGGCCGTCACCGATGGCAATGCTCTGGGTCTGGATATCCCGCATCTCCCCATTGGGCTGCTTTTCTGCCACCACACTGGTGTACATCAGCAGCTGCCTGCCGTCATCCATCTCGGTGGCAGAGCCGGAGAAGCAGCCGGGGCCGTTGTCCACCGGGGAATCCGGGGCAAGTGCACAGGGCAGATACTCCCAGTGCAGCAGGTCGGAGCTGACCGCGTGACCCCAGTGCATGGGCGCCCACCGCACATCGTAGGGGTTATACTGATAGAACTGGTGATACTTCCCTTTGTAATAAGAGAAGCCGTTGGGGTCATTGAGCCAGCCCACATAGAGGAGTCATGTGGTAAGCAGGGCGTTCCGCCGGGGTAATGGCAGCGCCGTGCTCGGCCTCGTAGGCACGGGCTTTTGTAAAGTCAAATCGTTCATGGAATCCTCCAAAGGAAAGAATTCTTATGCGTAGTAAGCATCCAGATACTTCTGCATAATGCCAAGATAGTCGGACAGGCCGTAGGCTTCCAGCTTGCTCAGATAGTCGTTCCACTCTGCATCCTTAGTGCCGTTCATGATCCAGTTCGCCTTCTGCGTATTCATGTAGGTCTGCAGATCTGCCTGCAGGTTAGAGACCTGCTCGGTGTCCTCGTTGCTCATAAAGACATTGGGATAGACATAATCGTTGTTCATATCCGGGGTGTAGATCTCCTTGATCCAGTCCAGACGGTACTGTGCATCGTCCGGGCAGGTAACGTATACACCATAGTAATCATCCAGAACCGCCAGAGGCCCGCCGACACACTGCGCCTCACGGACTTCCACGGGAGAAGCATCGCCCAGAGGAGCGTGCTTCAGCATAGGCTCGCCCTTATCGTTGGTGGACATTTCAAAAATGTTAAAGCCTTCCGCATCGCCGTAAGTACCCCAGTTGTTCTGAGGAGACTGGAGAGGTGCGTACATCTGATCCAGCCATGCGCAAACCAGTGCAGGATTAGTCGCCTTTGCGGTAACAACGCACTTGCCGCGGGCAAAGCCGCTGGTGAAAGAGCCGTTCTGCGGAGTGATATTCCGGGTATCGGCGGTCAGGGCAGGCAGCGGCTCCCAGTCGGTCAGGTTGTCAATGTTGGCAACATCCCAGCTGAAGCAGACACCATAGCGGCCAGCCTTGCCCTTGGAAACATAGGTGGACCACTCCTGCGTAAAGCACTCCGGGTCAATGAGCTTTTCGGCATACAGCTTGTGCAGCCAGTCCAGACCATCACGGTAGCCCTGCTGGGTGGCGGCACAGATGACTTTCCGGTCGTTGGTAACGGCGATATGGCGGTCTTTGTCTGCATCGCCGTAGCCTTCGCCAAAGCCATTGATGAGGATGCTGGGGTCCTGATCGCCGTTGTTGACGATGCAGGACATGGGATGATGTCGCCGTCAATGCCATACTCTGCCTTGATAGAAGCGGCGTTATCACGGAATGCCATCAGCACCTGTTCAAACTCGTCCACTGTGGTGGGCATCGACAGACCGAGGAAGTTCAGCCACTTGGTATTGATGAAGCTCATGTTGCCAATGGTCTGGATGGCGGTCTTTTTTCTGCGCCGAGCTGCTCGATCCAGGGCAGTGCCCAGATGTGGCCATCGCTGTCGGTACACATGGTGCGGTACTCCGGGTACTGCTCAAAGACCTTCTGGAGATTCGGCATATTGTTGTCAATATAGTCTTCCAGATTGAGGATGACACCCTGATCTGCGTAGCGCAGCAGATTGCTGTCGGTAAAATCAGCAGTAAAAACAAAATCCGTCAGGGTGTTGGGGTTGGACATATTCAGGGTGATCTTATCGTTCCACTGGTCGGACTGGATGGCGGTCCAGTCGATGTGCACATTGGTCTGCTCTTCCAGACGCTTGAAGATGGTGCGGTTGTTCGGCTCGGATTCGCTGCCCACAGGGAAGCTGGTCATACCGGTAAAGGTAACCTTTTCGGACAGCGGAAATGTAACGGCACCGGTCGTGTCCACAGCTGCGGCAGCAGAATTGCTGCTGCCGGTGGATTTGCCGCCGCCACAGGCAGACAGAGCAGCGGCAGAACCCGCCAGAGCGCAGACCTTGAGGAAGTTGCGGCGAGAGATCAGCTTTTTCATGGTATTTTCTCCTTTTTCATGTGGTTCTTTTTCGTGTAGCAGATGAGCCTACCGGCTCATAAAATTCTGGAATATCCTCAGCCTTTAATGGAACCAGCCATGATGCCGGCATCAAAATACTTCTGGAAGAAGGGATACATCACCAGCAGCGGCAGACTGGAAATAATAATGGTTGCATATTTGAGCAGCTCTGCCATCTTCGCACGTTCGGCAGTGCTCTGGATATCTGCGATCATGCCGGATTCCGGCTGGCTCTGGATCAGGATGGAACGCAGCACCAGCTGCAGCGGCTGCTTCGATGCGCTGTTCAGGTAGATCATGGCGTCAAAGTAGCTGTTCCACATTGCCACGAACTGCCACAGGGCCAGAACTGCCACCACCGGCATACAGACGGGCAGCAGGATCTTGAAGAAGTAAAGCATCTCGCTGGCTCCATCCACATCCGCAGCTTCACGCAGCTCACGCGGGATGCCTTGATAATAGGTACGGGCAATGATCATGTTCCACACGCTGAATGCTCCCGGCAGAATGACCGCCCACATGGAATCCAGCAGACCCAGATTGTTGATGAGCAGGTAGGTGGGGATCAGACCGCCGCTGAAAAACATCGTGATCACAAACAAGGTGTTGAAGATCTTTTTTGCCTTTGAAGTCCGGCAGCGACATGGGATAAGCGGCAAGCATCGTCACAGCTACCGAGATGATGGTGAAGATGATCGAGTAAAGTACTGCGTTCTTGAAGCCGACCCAGATCTGCTTGTCCGAAACGACACGCTGGTAAGCATCCAGACTCCACTTGCTGAAATCAAAGGAGATGCCCTTGTTTTGCAGAGTGACCGGGTCCATAAAGGACGCGATGACGATGTAGATCATCGGAACGATGATCGCCAGCAGGAACAAGCCCAGAAGTGCGTAGCCGCAGTACAGGATGATCTTATCTTGTCTGGTGTAGAGGGCCATTTTTGATTTTTTTTCTGTTTTGCCATGGTAAACCCCCCTCCTTACAAGCCCTTGCCATCGTTCATTTTGGCAACGATCTTGTTCACTGCGATCAGCAGGATGACGTTGACAATGGTGTTGAACAGACCGACTGCCGTGGAAAAGCTGTAATCGCCGTCCAACAGGCCCTTTTTATAAACATACGTTGCAATGATCTCGGCAGTGTTCAGGTTCAGGTCGGTTTGCAGGGCATAGGCTTTTTCAAAACCGATGCTCATGATGTTGCCTGCCTGCAGGATAAACTGAATCACGACCATATCCTTAATGGCGGGCCACTCCACCGTCATGATCTGCTGGATCAGGTTTGCGCCGTCGATCATCGCAGCTTCCTTCAGATCTTTGCTGGCGTTAGAAAGGGATGCGGTGTACATGATGGATGCCCAGCCGGCACCCTGCCAGATGCCGCTGATGATGTAGATGGGGCGGAACACTTCCGGCAGCGTCATGAAATTGATGCTGGTGTGAAGCAGGCCGTTCACCGGACCGGTGACACTCAGCAGCACTCGGACGATACCGCACAGCACGATGACCGAGATGAAGTTGGGCATATACAGCACCAGCTGCACCTTCTGCTTGATCTTCTTGCTCTCGATACGGTTGAGCAGGAATGCCAGCAGGATGGGGATCGGGAAGCCCCACAGCAGACCGTAGACGCTCAGTTTCAGGGTGTTGATCAGATAGCGCTGGAAGTCCGGCGAGGACATGAAGCGGGTAAAGTTTTTGAAGCCTACCCACTCGCTGCCCCAGATACCTTTGAAGGGATTGTACTTCTGGAACGCGATCAGCACACCGCCCATGGGCGCGTACTTGAACACCAGCGTCAGCACCACGGCAGGCAGCAGGAACAACAGGTAAAGCTGCCAATGCCGCTTGATGTAGACCCATGTGTTGTGCAGCTTGCGTTCTGCTGCCAGCACAGCCGTTTCCGACGAGGCTGTCTTTGCTTTCATGAATCATTCTCCTCCTTTTTGATTTGTTTGCCGCTTGATCTGCATTTTACATTTGCACCTTTGAATTTTGCACTTTTTATTTTGATTGTGCAAATGTAAAACTCTGTAATTCATTTATACCACGCAAGCAAGCGAATGTCAACGATAATTCATAGTATATATCAAGAAATACTGTGGATTTGTACAGATGCACAAATTCGAAAGTGCGCAAATATGCAAAATGATGATTTGCATTTTTACGTTTGACTAATTTGTGCATTTGCACTATACTGGAGTCATAAAGAACAAGATCCGTCACCAGACTTTATCTATAAAAAGAGAACATCCGCCTCTATATTATAAAGAAAGAGGATGACTTATGACAACCAAGGTCACCATTCAGGATATTGCAAACGAACTGCAGCTTTCCCGCAACACAGTTTCAAAGGCCATCAACAAAACCGGTGTGCTGGCAGATGCCACACGGGAGAAGATTCTGCGCAAAGCCGCTGAAATGGGCTATAAGCAGTTCGCCTATCTGCCGCTGTTTCAGGAGAACGCTGCAAAAACAGCAGCGCCTTCCATTCTGCCGAGTGACAAACGGGAGATCGCCATGCTGACGACCCGTTTTCTGAGCAGCTCTCACTTTTCCTCCACGATGCTGGATCGTTTCCAGTCGGAAATCGACCATCTGCATAGCTGCATGACCATTCATCGCATTTCTCTCATAGAGCTGAAAGAGAAAAAACTTCCATCTTCTCTCAACATCCAGCGCACAGCCGGCATCATCTGCTTTGAAGTATTCGACTATGACTACGCACAGATGCTGTGCGATCTGGATCTTCCGCTGCTGTTTGTAGACAGCCCTGTGATGAATATGCGTCCTCCTCTTAAAGCTGACCGCCTTTATATGGAAAACCGCATTGAGATCCAGAATGCGGTGACCCACATGGTCCAGCGCGGCAAAAAACGCATCAGCTTTGCGGGGGATAAAAACCACTGTCAGTCCTTCTTTGAGCGTTATATGGCTTATAGGGATGCAGTGGAGCATTTTGGTCTGACAGAGGGCCTGAGCACCTGTGCGATGCCATCGGGACAGCAGAACTATCCGGTATCCCTGTACGAAACCATCCGTCGGTTCAAAACGATGCCGGATGCCTTTGTCTGCGCCAATGACTTTGTTGCCATGGATCTGGTCAAGGCATTGGATGAGCTGGGGTATTCGGTTCCCGATGATATCTGGGTCTGCGGCTTCGATGACAGTCAGGAGGCTTCCTACTTTGCCCCCCCGTCTGACTTCGATCCATATCCATGGACAGATCATGGGCTACACCGCTGCCAATCTGCTTATGACCCGCATCGAAGAGCCATCGCTGAACTATCGCACCGTCTATACGGAAACCAACCTGATCCTGCGCGAATCCACAGGAGATTGAGCGAAAGGAGAACCTCCATGCGTGACCTGTGCAATACGGACAAGCCGCTGTTTGCTGTGCTGACGAAATTGACTTACAGTGCTTACCTGAACATCTTATGGCTCGTGTGCAGTCTGCCCATCGTTACCATAGGAGCTTCTACGACCGCATTGTTCTACGTCACGCTCAAAATGGCGGAAGATCGGGACGATGGTCTGACCCGGATGTTTTTTTAAGGCGTTCCGGGAAAATTTTTAAGCCTGCCACAAAACTCTGGCTTGATCCTGCTGGCAGTCGGCAGTTTCCTGGCTGCGGATGGCTTTGTGCTGCGCCGAATGTGGAGCGAAAACATTTTCTGGACGCTGCTCACTGCAGTGCTTATTGGTGCGGCAGTTCTGTACGGCATCGTTCTGCTGTATACCTTTCCTCTGCTGGCACGGTTTGAAAACACCACCTTCGGCATCCTGAAAACAGCGTTTCTCGTGGGTGTCCGGTATCTGTTTTGCACTCTGCTGATGGCGGCAATCTATGGCATCATGGGGTACGTCATAGTGTTTGTGTTCACGCCTGCATTCCTGCTGGGCATGGGCTTCTGCGCCATGCTCTGCTCCTTTCTGATGCTTCGGATCCTCTATCTGATCGGTGGAGACCCTGATGCAGTACACGAGGAATACGACCATGACGAAAACTGACCGGGATACGCTCCGCTCCCTCCATGGGCGCAAAAAGTGGGAGCACATCTGGGCATATTACAAACTGCCCATTGCGATCGTGCTCATCGTCGTCTATATCCTCGGGTATGCAGCCTACCGCCATGTGACGAAAAAAAGAGGATGTGCTTTACCTTGGTCTGGTAAATATCACTGCCGGGTCTGATCTGACGGAACAGCTTACCACCGGCTTTGCCGAGGCGCAGGGTCTGACCAAAAAGCAACAGGTCGATCTGCTGTCCGGCTTGCTGCTCAGAGAGCGAACGCGCAGAGGAGCAGTATGTATATGCTTCGGAGATGAAGCTGCTGGGTGCAGTCAGTGCCCAGCGGTTAGATGTTGTTCTGATGGACGAATATGCACGGGATCGACTGTTGGCAGATGATTATTTTCTCGATCTGCGGACACTGGATGCGTCTTTCCATGCACTGCCGGGTCTGAACGTCGGTGGGACCGTGCTGGATATTTCGGACACGCCGTTTGTCAGGCAGGCAGGTTTTTCTGGCAAGGTCTATCTTGGGGTAGTGCAGAATGCACCGCACCCGGAGCGTGCAGCCGCTTACATTCATTATCTGTTCCAGCGGTGATCGTTGGGTTTCACATCAAGAATAAGGAGAATTATCATGGACATTTTAACGATTGGTGAAGTTTTGATCGACCTGACCCAGACCGGCAAGGATGCGCGCGGCATTCCTCAGTTTGCCGCAAACCCCGGCGGTGCCCCGGCCAATCTGGCGGTGGCTGCCGCCCGGCTGGGGGCACAGACCGCCTTTATCGGCAAGGTGGGTGCGGATGCCTTTGGCCGCTACCTGAAAGAGGTTCTGGCAGAGAACAAGGTGGACGTTTCCGGCATGGCGGTGGATGCAGACCATCCCACCACCATGGCTGTTGTTTCGGTGGATGCCACCGGCGAGCGGGATTTCAGCTTCTACCGCAGCGCCAACGCTGACGTGATGCTGAAAGCAAAGAGGACATTTCGGAGGGCGCTCTGAAAGCTGCAAAAATCGTCCACTTTGGCTCTGTCAGCCTGACCGCTGACCCCTCTCGCACCGCTACGCTGGACGCTGCCGCCCGCGCCAAAAAGCTGGGTGCTGTCATTACTTATGACCCGAATTACCGTGCAAACCTCTGGAAGAACAAAGAGGATGCCATTGCTCAGATGAAAGCACCCCTGCCACTGGTGGATATCCTGAAAGTTTCCGATGAGGAGCTGCCCCTGCTCACCGGCACCACCGACTGCGAAAGCGGCACGGCACAACTGGCACAGAACGGCATCCGGCTGATTTTTGTCACCTTTGGGTGCAAACGGCGTATTCTACCGCTTTGGGGAGAAAACTGGCCATGTGGCAGGCATCCCCTGCAAGGTAGGCGACACCAACGGCGCAGGCGACACCTTCTTTGGGCGGCACTTTCCAAGCTCTGCAAGGAGGAGCTGGACACCCTGACCGTGGACAAGCTGGAAGGTATTCTTGCTTTTGCCAACAAGGCAGCCAGCATTACCACCAGCCGCCACGGCGCTATCCCCGCCATGCCCACCCTTGCAGAAGTGGAGGGCTGAACCATGGCAGTAAAGCAGGAATTTGAGTCCCGGTTTGCCAAGCACAAGGACGAGCTGGAATGGCTGTTCATGGAACTGTACCACAACCGGGAAGGGCTGGAGGTTCTGGAGCGGGAGATGGCAGAAGCCTACAACGCCCGCAGCGCCGAGCTGAAAGCGCTGGACAAGGCACGCTCTGCCGACCCGGAGTGGTACAAGCGGGGCAATATGTTCGGCATGACCATGTACACCGACCTTTTTGCCGGAAATCTGAAAGAACTGGCAAAGAAACTGCCCTATCTCAAGGAGCAGAAGCTGACCTATCTGCACCTGATGCCCCTGCTGCAGATGCCCCACCCTCACAACGACGGCGGCTATGCGGTGGAGGACTTCGACACCGTAGACCCTGCCCTTGGCACCAACAAAGATCTGGAAAACCTGACCCGGGAGCTGCGGAAAGCGGGCATCAGCCTGTGTCTGGATTTTGTGATGAACCACACCGCCAGCACCCACCGCTGGGCCATGGCGGCAAAGGCGGGTGACCCGTGGTTTCAGGCCTATTACCACCTCTACGACGACCGCACCATCCCCGACCAATACGAGCAGACTGTGCCGCAGGTGTTCCCCAACACTGCGCCCGGCAACTTTACCTGGTGTGAGGAGATGCACAAGTGGGTGCTGACCACCTTCCACGACTACCAGTGGGATCTGAACTACGCCAACCCGGCAGTGTTCGTGGACATGACCAAGAGCATCCTGCACCTCGCTAACCTCGGCGTAGAGGTGTTCCGCATTGATGCGGTACCCTATATCTGGAAGCAGCTGGGCACCACCTGCCGCAATCTGCCGCAGGTGCATACCATTGTGCGGATGCTGCGTATCGTGCTGGAATGCGTCTGCCCGGCGGTCGTGCTCAAGGGCGAGGTGGTCATGGCTCCCAAGGAGCTTGCCGCCTATTTCGGCACCCCGGAAAAGCCGGAATGCCACATGCTCTACAACGTGTCCACCATGGTCAACCTGTGGGGTGCCCTTGCCAGCCGGGACACCCGGCTGCTGAAGGCGCAGCTGGATGCCCTGCACGCCCTGCCGAAGAATTGCTGGTTCGTGAACTATCTGCGCTGTCACGATGATATCGGCTGGGGTCTGGACGAGGCGGTGGAAAACCGGCTTGGCATCGACCCGCAGAAGCATAAAGGAATACCTGTATCACTTCTATGAGGGCAATTTCCCCGGAAGCTGGGCAAAGGGTGAGCTGTACAATTACGATCCCGCCACTGGCGATGCCCGAAGCTGCGGCACCACTGCCAGCCTGTGCGGCGTGGAGCAGGCACTGGAAAAGGCGACAAAACCGCACTGGACTACGCCGTAAAGCGCGACCTGCTGCTGCACACTGCTATGGCGTTTTTGCAAGGCTTCCCCATGCTGAACTGCGGCGATGAAATTGCACAGCGCAATGGCTGGGACTACAAAAACGACCCCGACCGTGTGGAGGACAGCCGCAACCTGCACCGCACAAAATTCAACTGGGAAGATGCCAACAGCGCACCCGGAAGGGCACGCTGCAAAACGCTTTGTGGCAGGGCATGGAGCAGCTGCGTCAAATGCGTGCAGACCCCTGCTTTGCCCCGGATGCGTGGGTAACCACATGGGACAGCCACAACCCCGGCGTGCTGGCACTGGTGCGCAAGCGCGGTGAGGAAACGCTGGTGGGTCTGTTCAACTTTACCGAGTACCCGGCAGGGGCAAGTCTGGATGCTCTGGGCGGCAAGTATAAGACCGCCGATGGCAAGCCGATCTGGTTGGCGGATGTGGAACTGAAACCCTATCAGGCGCTGCTGGTAAAAAACAAATAAGCAAAACGAGCTCATCCGGCTCTCTCTTTTTGCCAAAGTTTTTCATTTTTTTTCTCTGCCAGCGTGCTCGCGTTTGAAAGCAATGGCCCCGTGGGGCTTTTAAGCGACAGAACGGTTTGCGCAGCAAGATGGAGGGGCCTCGTCCCCGACAAGTTCACGTTGACACGGCTCGTTTTTTGTGGTAGCCTATTCCAACAACTTAATATAACATATTTACTTAGAGTTCCAGCTCGGCTCCCTGAAGGAGCCGGAGCAAGTTTTTAACTTTTTCTATCGCTACATAACGAACCCGAACCAAGGCTATCCCAGAAGGGATGGTCAGGTTCAGGTTGTTGTGTGGCGATTTTTTATTGCCAAATCAGCACCGCACCTTGAAAACCGCATGACCGTCTGCATGGGATACACGGCGAAGACCCCCCAAGAGGGAGAGCCGGGCACGCCGCCGGAAGGGGGCAGGAAAGCCATACAGGGAGAACGGCTAAACGTTGATTCCTCAGTTACCAGAAAACAATGTGGTCAAATTGACCACATTGTTTTCTGTAACGCCAGTGAAAAGAGGGGAATCTCCATGTATATGACAAACGAAGAATGGGAGCAGAACAATCAGGATTATTTGAATGAATCGTAACGCCTCAAGGCCTGTTGAAAATCAGGTTGCCAAGATGACAACCTGATTCTGACCGAAAATAACAGAATCAGTGGATCAAAATGGCCCACTGAAAAAGCCGGACGAGCTGCGGGCAGGGATTCGCAAATCTTTGCCCGCAGCTTGCCAAAATCAACGGGTCAAAATGGCCCGTTGAAGGGAGTTAAGGGGACGCCTTGCCCAGTGATATGATGCTGTGCGTCATATCCTACTGGGTATTATCTGGCGCAAAACGGCGGCAAATCCAGCAGTTTTGCTGCTGCGTTTTTCCACACCAAGCTGTTGAAACGGAGGGATGCCTATCTGAAATTAACACGACACAACGGACGAGCCGGAGCACACGGCACTTACAACCCCAAGCACAATGACCGCAGTTTCAACCTTGCTAACAGTGAGCACATCGACCCGGAACGAGCCAAGGGCAACATCTACTGGGACTGCTATCACGGTTTCCGTTCGGCTCTTGACCCACAAGACCCGGACGATCTGGCGGCGACCTTCTCGGATGTAGAACGGCAATTCTACGAAACCCACTACACGGCTTTTGTGGAACGCCAGAACGAGCGAAACACAAAACTCCGGCATACAGAGCGCAACCGCTCCATTCCCGACCTGCTGTCCAGCCGCAAGACCTGCCCGGAAGAGACCATCTACCAGCTGGGAACGCTGGATGAACACGCTTCCGCAGAGGACTTGCTGAACATCGTCACAGAGTTCATTGAGGAGTTCAAGGCTAAATTCGGCGACCACGTTCATGTGCTGGACTGGGCGTTGCATCTGGATGAAAGCACGCCCCACATCCACGAGCGCCATGTGTTCGACTGTGAGAACAAGTACGGCGAGGTGGCACCCCAGCAGGAAAAGGCGTTGGAAGCACTGGGCTTCGATCTGCCCGACCCGGACAAGCCCCTCAGCCGCCGGAACAACCGCAAAATCACCTTCGATGCCGCTTGTCGGAAAATGCTGTTTGAGATTGCAAAACGTCATGGGTTAGATTTGGAGGAAGAAGCGGAGTACGGTAACCGGCAGTATCTGGAAAAGCAGAACTTCATCCTCGCCAAGCAGAAGGAGCAGCTCGCCGCCCAGCAGACCAAGCTGGACGAATTGACCCTCAAGGTCAATGACCTGGAAACGCTGATCGATGAAGTTTCGGCTGCGGCCTACGACAAGGCGGTGGAGGTTGTGACCGATGTAGTGCGCACCGAGACCCGCAAAGAAGATATGCGGATGATCGAAGACACGAAGAAGTGGGTGCTGTCCCCGGAACGCAAGGCTCCGCAAGCCACGAGAGTATGCAGCGCACCGTTTGGACACCGTGCTGGACAAGTTTCTCAAGACCATGCAATCCACCGCTGCACGTCTGCAGGAAAAGCTGCTGAAGCCGGAAGTCCGGCAGAAAGGCAAAGAACAGGTCAAGGAGAAAGCACGGGATTCCGTTCTGCAACTGCTAAGCCGATTGCAGGCAGAGCAGATGCAACGGAAACTCGGAGATATACCCGCTGCGGAAAAATCAGAAAATCGTTTTCAATAATAGTACGAGGTGATGTTTATTGAGCAAAGAAGTCCACGAAGAACGTACTCCCCGAACCGTTGAGGATGTGAAGGAGATGCTGTCCAAACATTCCAATGGCGAAATCCAGCGGACAATCCAGAACTGCATCACGATTTTGCAGAACGACCATGTACTTGCCGATGCCATTCGGCTGAATCTGTTGAGCGAGCGCATCGACATTGTGAAGCCCGTAGGTTGGCCCCGCTCCGGCAAGACCCTGAACGACACTGACATGAAGTATATCCTGCGCCGGATGGAGAAATACGGCATCTCCAGCGAAAAGAAAATCGAATCTGCTATCCGCATCGTTGCCAACGAGAACCGCTATCATCCCATCCGGGACTACCTGAACGGCCTGAAATGGGATGGAACAGAGCGGATAGCTCACGTCCTGCACCACTTTCTCGGTGCTGCGGAGGACGAATACACTTGCGAAGCCATGAATATCTTCTTGCTGGGAGCCATCAAGCGGGTGTTCCAGCCGGGATGCAAATTTGAAACCATGCTCTGTCTGGTGGGCGGGCAAGGTGCAGGAAAGTCCACCTTCTTTCGGCTGCTGGCAGTCAAGGACGAGTGGTTCTCAGACGACCTGCGGCGGCTGGACGACGACAACGTGTACCGCAAGTTGCAAGGTCACTGGATCATTGAAATGTCGGAGATGATTGCCACCGCCAATGCCAAAAGCATCGAGGAAATCAAGAGTTTTCTCAGCAAACAGAAGGAAACCTATAAAGTCCCCTACGAAACCCATCCTGCCGACCGTCTGCGCCAGTGCGTCTTTGCTGGCACGACCAATCGACAGGATTTTTTTTGCCCCGTGACCGCACAGGCAACCGCCGCTTCATCCCTGTCCCGGTGGACGCGGAACTGGCCGAAGTCCACATTCTGGACAATGAAGCTGAATCCCGTGCTTATATCGACCAGCTTTGGGCAGAAGCTATGACCATCTACAACAGCGGTAACTACAAGCTGGCGTTCAGCCCTGTCATGCAGGAAACCCTGCAAGCCCACCAGCAGGATTTCATGCAGGAGGACACGCAGGCTGGCATGATCTACGCCTTTCTAGAGGACTACACGGGTGACCGGGTGTGCTCCAAGCAGCTCTATGCAGAAGCACTGGGCAACACCAACATCCCGGCAGAGTGGGAGACCCGTGCTATCTGCGAGATCATGAACACCGGCATTTCGCGCGGCGATATCCAAGGCTGGCAGGCTCACAAGACCGCCAAGCGTTACCCGAAGTACGGTGTTCAGAAAGGCTGGGAGCGCGTAACCAGCCCCGAAACCGGGGCTGAAGATTTCTCCGAGATAACGGATGCGGAAGCCCAGCAGCTGGGCTTTCCCTTCTGACAAGCAGCGGTTACACATCTGGTTACAGGTTTGGTTACGCCGCAGTTACACCGAAAAGTCCGCATGACCGCTGCGTTTTCCTCTTTCTGTAACCATGTAACCTTAAAAGAATAAGAAAAAGTATAAAGTGCATCGGACAGCCTGTGTGCAGAAAAAGAGAGTTTTCCTGCCCGGTTACAGGCGTTCGGTTACAAGGAATTGGAGGTCTGCCTATGAATTTGAATCGGCCTGACATGACCGAAACTGTGAAATCTGAAAATTATACGAATAAGTTCTTGCAAAAGGACTCGAACCTCGCTACAATGGAGATGTCTAAATCCCCTGCCATTGGATCTTCTGACCAGACCAAAGCAGCCAAGCACGAACCTCTTGTTTACCGGGTGGAGGAGATTGCCCAACTTTTGGCGATTTCTCCTTCGCTGCGTACAACCTGTGCAACACCACGAAGGATTTTCGGGTGCTGCGCATCGGCACCAGCATCCGGGTGAACAAGCAGAGCTTCGACAACTGGTTTGCAGCGGTCTGAGGGAGGTAATCTATGGCATCTATTCTGAAGCGCGGAGATTCCTACTCCGTCCGTTACAAGTACAAAGACCATTCCGGCAAACCCTGCGAGGGATGGGAAAGTTTCAAGACCAAGAAGGAGGCGCAGGAGCGAAAGATCACGGTCGAGAAAGAACTGCTGGACGGCACGTTCCTTGTCCCCGACACCATGACGGTGGAGGAGATGCTGTACAAATGGATCCCGATCCAGTCCACCAAGCACAAATGGTCCCCTAAGGCCTACACGCAGTCTGTGGCGATGGTGCAGAACCTTATCGTGCCATATATCGGCAATCGCAAGGTACAGGAACTGCG
>VOFC01004617.1_pt1 | contig 32062 bp, 64 predicted proteins | sample 5384161 | NCBI WGS metagenome assembly VOFC01 (sample SAMN12384722, study PRJNA508395) | human gut metagenome | isolation source: healthy gut B | host: Homo sapiens
AAAAGTGTCAACGACAAACACAGCTATAACATAATGAAAAATAATCTTTACAAATAGCAAAGGCTGTTGTAGAATGTAAATCATAAAAAGACATCGTGGTCTATTCCGCGGTGTCTTTTTTTATAGAACTGACTGAATTTTACAAGGAGGCAGAGATGTGGATTTCATGATGAGCTTTCTGGAAACACTGGGAACAATTGCTTTTGCTGTTTCCGAGCAATTGAGGCAATGAAAAGCAAATGGATCTGCTTGGAGTAATTGTACTTGGCATGGTAACGGCAATTGGCGGCGGGGTAATCCGCGATATTGTAACGGGAGAAATTCCTCCGATTGCTTTTCAGAATCCGACGCAGGCTAAAGTAGCAATTGTTGTTTCTGTTGTTGTGTTTTTTTGGCAATGTTTTGACACGGCATGACATTCTGACAAATGTTTCGTGGGCGAATGCGGTGTTGTTTATATCTGATGCAATGGGCCTGGCAGTATTTACAATTTTAGGAATCCGCTTTGTACAGGAAGGATTATGACAATTTTGTTCTTTTGTTTGTAGGGTAATTACCGGTGTAGGCGGAGGATTATTGCGTGATATATTTGCAGGCAATGTTCCTTATATTTTGCAAACATATCTATGCAACGGCTTCTATTTTCGGTGCGCTCATGTATTTGTGGCTCGATAAAATTTTGTCGGAACTATGGGCAGTTTTTTTTTCTCTATGGTGTGCATTATAGTTGTGCGTATATTGGCATCCCATTTTAAATGGAATCTTCAAGGGTGGAGATTTTAGAGAAAGCGAAGTGACTTTGTATGAAATTAACAGTAAACCAGATCCTTCATACAGAGGGATTTGAAAAATTTCGAGTAATATGTGGAAATCGAGGGTTAAACAGAGAAGTATCATCGGTCAGCGTAATCGATGCACCGGATATTTATAACTGGCTTCAGGGAGGAGAAATCCTTTTTGACATCCGGCTATATTTTTAAAAGATAATACGGAGTATCTGCTTGAATTGATTGAGAAGATAGCAAAGAATGGTGCAGCAGCGCTGTTATTCATTAAATTAGGCCGTTTTATTGATGATATGCCGGATGAAGTACGCATAAAGGCGGATGAACTTTCATTTCCCATTGTGTATATGCCATTTTCATTTTTACGAATATTGCAATTAGGCAGGAAGGAATAGGAAAGGTTTTGGAATATCTCAGTGATCTCATTGGGCAAGAAGTTGCTTTTGTTGATAATATCAAACAAAGAGTTTTTTGTTCGAATGATGAGATGGAAATCAATATGGAAAATTATATGAGTAAATATCCGTGTTTTCCGATAACTGTCACAAAGGAAGACATATGGTTATCTTGTTGTTAATGAGACAAAATATAAGGCAAATGAATATGATCTGATTGCGATAGAACATGCGTCAACAATTATTAAATTGGAAATACAGCGCGAAATTTCGAATGATGAGATTGAGAGAAAGTACAGAGATAACCTTGTCCTGGATATTATCTATAATAATATTAATAATCAGGACGAACTTAGGGAGAGAGGAAAACTTTTTGGCTGGAGTTTTGAGGACATGTCCGTGCCATGATAGCAGATGTCGACCATTTCAAGAAGAACCGAGAGAAAAATGCCGGCAGTCCATTATGGAGAAAATGCAGGTTTCGGAAAAAGAGGCAGATCGTCTTATAACAAAACAGATAAGTATCGTGCAGAATATTATAAATACTATACCGGTGGAGATTACTGGACAAATCCGACAAGTTATGATCTTACAATTAACACTGGTCGGGTAGGGCGCGAAAGGGCAGTCGACCTCATAATTGATTACCTGAAAATGCGTTTTGGTGACAAACTGATATAAAAAAAGAAATTCCGTAGCAGTTAAGCGCAAATGATGGAGTGTTTTGTTTGTGACAGTTTTTTGAGGTTTGTTTTCAGGATTCCAGTAAAACATCAAGAAAAGTTAGTGATAAGTGGGTACAAACACGTGGGTATCAGGCATGTGTTGTTTACATGCCGATACCCCTACGCGTTTGTTTGCGGGAGCGCCCACTTATCACTAACTTTTCTTGATGCTTTACGGAAACCGGAAAGCCACACATCCCCATCACCTTGCATCCCCCGGATAAAATGATATAATCCCAGTAAAACAATCAGCAATGGAGAGAACATATGGCATTTACAGAGGAACAGATGCAGCGGTATTCGCGGCATTTAATATTAAAGGGCGTAGGAGTAAAGGGACAGAAAAAATTGTTAGAGAGCAAAGTGTTAGTGATTGGAGCTGGTGGACTTGGCTCGCCGGCTATTTTATATTTAGCGGCAAGTGGTGTGGGAACAATTGGTATTGTGGATGGTGACTGCGTGGATTTGACAAATCTGCAGAGACAGATTATTCATGACATGGATTCGCTTGGTGTAGAAAAAGCGGAGTCGGCAGGAGAGCGTATTCGCAAATTAAATCCGGATGTCAAACTTCATCTGCATGCAGAGCGTGTTACCCCTGAAAACATTATGGCACTGATTGAGCCGTATGATTTTATTATTGATGCGGTAGATAATTTTTTCGGCAAAATTTTTGATTAATGATGCCTGTGTATTGGCAAAAGAAACCATTTTGTCATGCAGGAATCCGGCAGTTTTACGGACAGGTTCTTACGTATGTGCCGGGGAGGGACCGTGCTATCGGTGTATTTTCGAAGAAATTCCAAAAGATGGAACAGTGGACAATTGTTCTTCCGCAGGGGTTATTGGTTCGATTCCGGGAATTATTGGAAGTATTCAGGCCTTGGAAGCGCAAAATATATTACCGGGGCAGGCGAACTTCTTACCGGGAAAATGCTTACCTTCGATGGACTGACGATGAGATTTCGGACGGTGAATTTTGGAAGTCCGTCAAAAGGATGCCGTGTATGCGGGGAACATGCCGATATTCATGAACTGAGACCGGAGGAATATCCGATGCCGGGGTGCAGTATTTAGAGAATGGAGGGTAAATCATGACGTTACAACAGTTAAGATATGTAATTGCGGTGGCAGACCACGGTTCAATGAATGAGGCGGCAAAGGCTTTGTTTATTTCACAGCCAAGTTTGTCGGGGGCTGTAAAAGAACTGGAAAAAGAACTTGGCTTTGAACTTTTTCTGCGCACGAGCAGAGGTATTGTTGTGACGCCGGATGGTGAGGAATTTCTTGGATATGCAAGACAGGTGACGGAGCAGTACCGTCTGCTTCGAAATCGATATATTGAAAAAGAATCCCGAGAGAAATTCAGTGTTTCCATGCAGCATTATTCCTTTGCGGTAAAGGCATTTGTAGAGACAGTCAAACGTGCGGGAATGGAAAATTATGAATTTGCTGTATATGAGACGCGCACATACGAAATCATTGAAAATGTGCGGAATTTCAAAAGTGAGCTTGGCATTTTATATATGAATGACATGAATCGGAAGGTGTTAGAAAAAATTCTCAGGGAAAATCAGCTGAAATTCACCGAATTATTTTTCCTGTGATACCTATGTATATCTGCGCTCCGGGCATCCGTTAGCCGGGCGGGAAATACTTTCGATGAAGGATTTAGAGCCGTATCCGTGTCTGGCTTTTGACCAGGGAAAAAAACAATTCTTTTTATCTGGCAGAAGAGATGAAAAGCACCTATGATTATGATCGTATTATCAAGGCGAATGACCGTGCAACGATGTTAAATCTGATGAATGGACTGATGCTTACACGTTGTGTTCCGGTATTATTTGCGAGGAATTAAATGGGATGATTCGTTAGCCATTCCACTAAAGGAATCTCGAGAAAATGCAGATTGGCTATATTCATCGTGCCGGGTCGGTAGTGAGTGCACTTGGTGAAATTTATATTGAGGAACTTATGAAGTACCAGTCTGCTTATGCGGGTAAGAACTAGTTTGGACCTTGATTCCCTGAATATCATATACTAACAATAACAACTGCTGTATCGGAGAGTGTATTATGGCTTTTTTATCATTGTTTAGTTCAGGGGGAAGAAAAAAGGCAGTATTATCTGGCGCAAATGTTAAAAAAAAAAAGAGGGACATGAGGTGATGGAGGCGATGAGTTATCAGCCGGGCTATCATGATGCAATCCTTCTTCCGGTTCCACAGACTGCCATGTTTTTTGAGGAAAATAAAGAAAAATTTCAAAAAGGACAGGTGGTTTACGGCTGCAAATTTTCAGAGACGGCGATAGACTATGCGAAAGAAAGAGGGATTCGCATCGTTGATTATTACAAAGAAGATGGTGTGGCGGAGAGAAATGCACTGGCTACCGCAGAGGGAGCCGTTTCAGAGGCGCTTATCCATGGATGTGTAAGCATTCAGGGGAGTGAGTGTCTGGTCACTGGATATGGAACGTGTGGAGCGGCACTGGCGGCAAACTTAGCCAATGGAGGGCATCCGTTACTGTTATGGAGCGGAAGGAGAAAAGAGAGAGCGGGCAAAAAGTTATGGCTATCAGGCTTGTTCCTTTGATGCACCAAAAGATACAATGTCAAAATATGATTTTATTTTTAATACCGTACCGGCACCGGTTCTTACCAAAGAGCGGTTGCAGGGAGTAAAGCCGGAGGTGTGTATTATTGATATTGCATCAAGACCGGGTGGGACGGATTTTTCCCTATTGTCAGAATCGTCGATTTTTGCAAAATTATGTTTAGGACTTCCCGGCATTTATGCACCGAAGTCATCAGCCGGCATACTTATGGAAGTAATTAAGAAAACAATTTTGGGAGATTAGCGGAATGAGCAAAAAAGAAACGTACGGTTGGCTTTGCGTTTACCGGCTCTTTTTGCACTTATGAGAAAATAAAAGAAGTGGTCAGGCAGCTTGTCAAGGAGGATAATCGGGTCATTCCGATTTTTTTCCCAGACCGCACAGACCGTGAACTGCCGGTTTGGCGATGCGAGATTTTATTATCGAAATACAGGAAATTACAGGAGAACGTGGGATTTTTTTTTCAATTCCAGGAGGCAGGAACCGATTGGTCCGAAAGGACTTTTGGATATTCTGGTGATTGCGCCATGTACCGGAAATACGATGGCAAAACTTGCAGCGGGGATTACCGATACACCGGTATTGATGGCGGCAAAAGCGCATATGCGGAATGACAAAACCGGTTGTTCTTTCACCGGCTACCAATGATGCACTTGGAGCCAGTTTAAAGAACATTGGTTTTCTTGATGAATACAAAAAATTTCTATTTTGTTCCGTTTGGGCAGGATGACTGCGAAAAAGAAACCGAAGTCGATGATTGCCCATACGGAACTGATACCGGATACGATTGAGGCGGCTCTTTGCGGCAGACAGCTGCAGCCGGTAATCCGCTCTCCCTTTTTAAATCCGGATGGATACGTTATATTTTCGTAAGAAATATTCAATCTGCAAAAGGTAGGCAATCATTTGCGGGCCTGCCATGAGCTGACCGTACCAAGGTGCCCCGTAATCTTTTGGATTTTCTAAAAACTGGGTGACCTGCTTTAAATCAAGGAGAGAATGCAGGGGACTTGCAGAGTCGGAAAGTACCTCCTTGAGGCGTTTTGCCAACAAATTTTCATAATAAGGATTTATGTTTTTTGGATAAGGGCTTTTGCGGCGGAACAAAATTTCATCCGGCAAAAGTCCTTTTTGATGCCTGACGCAGTATATTTTTGACAAGTCCGTCCTTTGCTTTCATTTCCCATGGAATATTAAAAACGTAGTCGACAAGTTTTCGGTCAGCAAATGGAACACGTGCTTCTAATCCCGGAGAACATGCTTGTGCGGTCCATACGGTTTAGCAGCGTCTGCATAAAGAAACGGATATTTAAATAACCAATCCGCCGTCTATTTGTCTCAATTTCACTTTCGGATGGGAGAACATTAATTTCACTGACTGACCGGTCATAAATCTTTTTACATATTCATCCATGTGAAGACTTTCTACTAATGTCATCTTTCAAAAGAACTTTGCGCGGGGTGAGTGAAGGAGTCCATGGAAATGTACCGGAGTTAAGCATTTCCTCTCTGTGAAACCATGGGTATCCGCCGAATACCTCATCAGCACATTCGCCGGTCAGTACAACCTTATGAGAATGGCTGACTTCCTCGCAAAATACTGAAGGAAGAATCAATATCCGCCATGCATGGGAGGTCATGTGCGTCCACTGAAAGTATAATAAATCATACCTGCATTTTGTTGTCACATTCGAGATAGTGATGGTCGGAATCAAAAAAAGAAACCATTTGTCAACATATGGGCGGTCCTGCGACGGCTGAAAAGAATTCGCCTTAAAATACTTGTCATTATCTATGAAATCAAAGGAAAATGTGGTGAGTTTTTTCCCTGTTTCTTTAACTCGGCGGCACAGACCGCAGAGACCACGCTCGAATCGGCACCGCCGGATAAAGGTGCAGATTGGCACATCGGAAACCATTTGTCTTTGATGGCATCCTGAATCAGAAATGATGTTTTTCAACGGTTTCCTCATAAGAATCAAATGCGGTCTGCTTTCAGATGGAAATAACAGTAATTTTTCTTCCAAAAACAGAGCACGTCAGGTAACACATAGCGGTCACAGAGAGCCTGCATATTTGCCATGGCATTTGGCGTGGCACCCATACCGAATCCGCAGGTACCTGCAACAAGGACTGCTGCATCGTAATCCCGCCCCATAATATTGAACTCAATAAAGTAAGTAAATACAGCAATCAGAATGACCTGTGAGCTTAATAAAATGATAAGCGGAAGTGCCAGAGAAGCCAGTTCCCATAATTTTAAAGTAATCATAGCCATACCAAGAAATAATGACAGGGAAATACCACCCAGGTCATTAATTTCTCCCATATGGATCGTGGCATTGCCATGGGAGTATTCCACAATATTACGAATCAGTGCGGCTGCTAACATGGCACCAATATAAATTGGAAAAGTCAGTCCTGTTTTTGTCAGAAAATAGGAGAAAATAGTACCAAGTCCAATGGCAAGGATAAGCTGGAAAACAGCGGAAGCATACATGTTGGTATGGCGTTCGTGTTTTTTCTCATCTTCCACTAAGAGGCTGTCATCTTCGGAAGCAACAGTAGCAAGAAGATTTTTCTTTTCTACAAGACGTTTTCCTAAAGGACCGCCAATCAGGCTTCCTGTAATCAGACCGAAGGTAGCAGCAGCCGTACAGATGGTAGTGGCACCATGGATATTGAAATCCTCCAGTACCGGTCCAAAAGCACCTGCTGTACCATGTCCGCCCACCATTGGAATGGAACCGGTACACATACCGATTAATGGATTTAATCCTAATAGTTTGGATAATCCAACGGCAAGAAAGTTCTGGGTAATAATAAGGGCAATGACCAGTCCTAAAAATACTGCCATGGATTTCCCACCACTTTTTAAGACTTTTAAGTTAGCCTGAAATCCTACGGAAGTAAAGAAGAATACCATACATACTTCCCGCAGGGTATCATCAAAGGAAAATTCTGCAACTCCGGTACTGTAACAGATACAGGTGAAAATCGCAATTTCCTGCAAATCATCGAGTGAATAAATGGATGAGTCTGCACGGACAACAATCTGGCAGGCTTCTGTATAGAGACCGGCAATGGCACTGTAGTCTTTACAGATGTTACCATCAAATGCACCGGTTCCCTCATAGGCATCCTGAATTAAATCAGCCTGTGCAATCGCTAAATCGATATAGTGATTGGACAGCAATCGGATATAGCGGTGGAACCTGCGGTGTTTTTTAACTTCATAAGAATAATTTTCGTTCTCTTTACTAAGAATTCGGTGAAACTATTGGCGAACGTATAATACATACCGCCAACGCCGGCAGCCCCCAAAACGAATGTTTCCCGTATCACTGGAACAGCCGTTTAGCAGCACTAACAATAAACTAAGCAGAATGCATAATATTTTTTTCATGTGATGTTATTTCCTTTCTTTTGTAGGTATAATTTTTTTTACATGATATTTGAGAAATTAAAAGAAATCCATTTTTTTGCCGTTTTTGCTTAGAAAAATCTGATTTTTCGTAAGGATATACCGTTTGTTCCTTTTCAAAAAACTTAAATATATGTATAATTATATCGTTATTTTCACAGAATGCGGTATATTATTGAGGAGGAATCAAGATGCGAAAAGCGCATATGGTTGGGGAGGAGTAAAAAAGGACAAATTGACGGAAAACGAGTATTTGATTTATACGCTGGCAGTTCTGCCGGAACTGGTCTTTGCCACGGCTTTGGCATATTGAAAAATATATATGAGGGAACTTTTGATGAAGCAGATTTAGGAAACGAGCAGATACCGGAGTGGTATCAGTCGAAAATCAGACTGGAAACACTTAGTGGCGAGTTCTTCCGAGATTTGCTTTTGTATTTTATCTGGTGGATGATTTTGAGTATATATGCAATCGGCTGTTTTTTTATATAAAAGCACAGTCTTGTCCGGAGCAAAAACGAATGAACATGCTGTTACAGTATTATGGAGTCCGCTATCTGCTGGAGCGGAAAATGCCGTGGGAGATTGAGAGCCGTTTATGGGAAATAGCGGGAGAAAACGAGATGTAGAAAGATATTATCTTTATTTATCAGAGAGACGCAGAAACAATGGCGGAATGTGTAAGGCGGTATGAGGCGAGGTATGTGTGCTTTTGAACAAGAGTTCACAAAACTTTCACAAAAGAAATTAGCACTCACCTCTTGACAGTGCTAACAATAAGTGTTATATTACAACTAGAACAAAGGAAAGGGGTTCTTAGGAAAGAAAAATCAAATGGTAACATGTTAATTGAAACAGTTTAGTTTGATGAAGAAAAGGAGAGATGACTTATGTTATTACCTAGCATTTTTGGAGAGAACTTATTTGATGACTTTTTTTGGGGGATTCCCATTTTATGATGACAGAGATTTTAGAAGAGCTGAGAAAAAGCTTTATGGTAAAAATGCCGGTCATCTGATGAAAACCGATATTCGCGAAACCGATGAAGGTTACGAGATTGTGATTGATTTGCCGGGATTTAAAAAGAAGAAGTAAAAGCCTCATTAGAGGATGGTTATCTTACTTTGAGTGCCGCAAAGGGCTTGGATAAGAGCGAAGAGAAAAAAGAAGTACATTATATCCGCAAAGAGCGTTATGCAGGTGCCTGCCAGAGAAGTTTCTATGTTGGTCCCGATGTGACAGAAAAAGAAGATATCAAGGCAGAGTTTAAGCATGGTATTTTTGAAATTGTTTGTTCAAAGAAAGAGCATAAAGATGCCGTGGAGCAGAAAAAAATACATTGCCATTGAAGGATGATAAGTTTGACTTATCTGAAAAAAAAGGCCGTACCGGCAAGTGGTTGCCAGTACGGCTCAGCACTTTATGGTTACGACTTTTTTCATATTCTGATAGATTTCATCAATTTTTTTCTTCCGGTATTTTTTGGTGTCCAAAAAGATTTCAACGGCATATTTTGCCTGTGCAATCAGCATTTCCAGTCCGGTGATACCCTTCATGCCAAGTTCTCTTGCCTGTGCGACAAGTTTCGTGGTAAGCGGATTGGCAATGATATCAATGACTGCCTGACATTGAGGAAAATGAGTTAAGTCAACCGGTGAAAAATCGACATTTGGATACATGCCGACCGGACTTGTATTTACGACAATGTCCGCATCACTGTGGAGGGCGAAACACTGTTCGTAAGTAAGAACTCCCTCTTTGATGGTTCGGTTGCCGACCACAATCATTTTAGCGGGATTCATTTTTTTTTGACACCTGCCTGAATTGCCTGAGAGGCACCACCATTTCAAGGACAACAACTTTTTTCCCTTCCATGTTGATACCATTTTTCTTTACCATATAGAGAAATCCCGGCATATCTGTATTGTAGCCATAGAGGGAGCCATTTTGGTTCACAATCGTGTTGACAGCACCAATCGCTTTTTTGCATTTTCATCCATGGCGGTAAGATAAGGGATAACTGCCTGCTTGTAAGGAATGGTAACATTCAGGGCGCGAAACGCTTTTTCCTCCATAAAAATCGGAAAATCTTCTTTGGTGAGAGGATGTAACTCATATGAGTAGTCTGCTAATTGTTCATGAATTTCTTTTGGAGGCACTATGGCCTAATTTTTTCTCCTATTAATCCGTATTCCATAATATTAAGTCCTTCTTTTGCTTTTTGCCCTCAGTTTAGTACAAATAAGATGGGGTGTCAAGGCAAATGGGTGGTATATTCCGTGCGGACAGGCATATACATGTAAAAAAGGAGGGTGCATTTGCTAAATAAAGAGATTCGGGAACTTTTGCCGGAAAGACTGCGGGGGCTGGTTGAACGCGTGGTTTTAAAAGAAGAAAAACTGCAGGAAATAAGAATCCGCAGAGAAAAGGGCATTGCTTTACGGTATGATGGCAGATTTGTTGTGCCGGAGCAAAAACAAAGTGTTACGATGGCGGAATGGAAAGAGTTGATTTCGCGAATCAGCAGACAGTCATTGTATGCTTTTGAGGAGCAGATGAGAGAGGGATTTCTTACCATTCCCGGTGGACACAGAGTCGGTCTTGCCGGACATGTTTGTATGAGCATGGAGCGGTGAAGACGATGCGGTATTTGTCCGGATTAAACATCCGTATTTCCCATGAAATAAAGGGATGTTCCGATAAATTGATGCCATTTGTCGTGTTAAATACCGTGATTTTACCAACGCTGATTATAGCTCCTCCGGGTGGTGGAAAACAACACTTTTGCGTGATTTTGTGAGGAATCTTTCAAGGCAGTGCAATGTGGCGGTAGTTGACGAACGCCCGGAAATAGCCGGCTGCTATATGGGAATTTCACAAAGAGATTTAGGCTCTTTTGTGATGTGTTAGATGGATGCAAAAAAAGCGGATGGTGTGCGTATGATGATTCGCTCAATGGCTCCGCAGGTTGTTGCTGTCGATGAAATTGGGACAAGCGAAGATATTGCCGCTCTATCATATGCACTTACAAGTGGCTGTTCTCTTTTAGCAACCATTCATGGAGAAACGCTTTCGCAGGTCCGGCAGAAAAAAAAGAGTTTCAGGCTGTATTTGAAAACAAGATGTTTGAGCGATATATACTTTTGGACAATCTGTTTCATCCGGGCAAATGTCTGGCTGTTTATGATAAGGAGGGAAAGACGATATGGAAATAAAATTTTTAGGAATGATTTTTGTCCTGTTGGGAAGTTTTGGAATCGGTATTTTTTATCGGATTCGATATGGCAAACCGCTTACATAATATGCAGGACTGTGAAAGAGCACTTCTTATTTTACAGGGAGAAATGGAATACGGGCACACGCCGCTGATGGAGGCATGCGAAGAGGTTTCGGTAAGGATTGGCGGTATAGTTGGCAGTTTTTTTGCACAGATTGCAAAAAAACTTAATACCCATGAAGGAGCACTGGAAACGATTTGGTGCCAGACAGCGAGAAAGGTTTTAACAAAGTCGCAGATGGAAAAAGAAGAGCGGGAAGAGTGGGGAAAAATTAGGTGGTACACTCGGATATCTGGATTTGGAAATGCAGGTTTCAACCATTCAGATTTATGTACGCCGCTTAAAACTGAGAATGGAGCAAACGGAAAAAAGAAAGCCATGAAAGGCTTCGTATGTATCCGGTGATAGGCGCTTTTAGCGGTGTTTTAATCTGTCTTTTTTATTGGTGTAAGAGGCGATGGAAAAAGAAGAAAGGAACGAATGCATTACCTATGGAAATAACAATTATATTCAAAATTGCATTGGTGGGAATATTAGTTACCATTTTAAATCAGATTCTCAAACAATCCGGGCGCGATGAACAGGCATTTATTGTAAGTTTAGCAGGACTTCTTTTAGTTTTGTTTTGGATTATTCCATATATTTCTGAATTGTTCACAAGCGTTGAGGACATGTTTTCTCTGTAAGGGAGGTGAATAAAATGGTGAAAGTGGCGGTGCTTGGTCTGGCAGCTGTTTTTCTGTCTTTAATAGCCGGCAGTGTGAAACGGGAATATGCGGTTGCCGTGATGATAGGGACAGTCCTATTGTTAGCAATTTATAGTTTGTCATCCATCCGCATGGTGATTGAGAGAATCCATGAATTTGAACAGGCAATCGGCTTAAGCAGAGAATACTTAGGAATCCTTCTTAAGATGTTAGAATTGCCTATTTGACGCAGCTTGTCGTGAATCTTTGCCGGGATGCCGGGAATGGAGCGGTTGCCAGTCAGATCAATATGATAGGAAAAATCAGTATGATGTTAGTGAGTTTTCCGGTTGTCGAGACGCTTTTAAAGACTTTGGGGGATATGTTGCAGTGAAAAGAAATGTTTCATTTTTTTGGTGGTTCTGCTAATTGGTTTTTCATTTGATACGAAAGCTAAGGCAGAGCAGAAAGAAGAGTGGCAGAATGAATTGTCTTTAGAACAGGCGGATCTTTCCCTGCAGGAAAAATACAGAGCAAAGTTTTTCCTTACAGCAGTATGTTACAGACGTTATGGATGGAACGGCCGATTTTTTCCTTTGGGGCAATTGTTGACTGTATCTGTGAGCAGGTGACCGGTCAGTGGGATGCACAGAAAAAACTATTTTACATATTCTTGCACTCAGTGTGTTTGCGGGGATTTTTGTGAAATTTGCCGGTACGATTGGAGACGGTGATTTGGGAGAAACCGGATTTTTGTTGTATTTCTTCTTTTGTTTTCGCTCGTGCTTTCTGGTTTTTAGGTGTGTATGCCGTGGCGGAGAAAGCACTGGAAAGTCTGATTGCCTTTTATGAAAGCCTTAATTCCCTCTTTTTTTCGCTTACCCTCTGCTATGGCGGAAAAATGCAGAGTTCGCTTGCCTTTTTTTTTTTTTATGAAGCAATGCTTCTTGCTATGGGGCTGCTTTCCATGGCAGTGAAATATTTTTGATGCCGGGGTTGAAATCTATTTTTTCCTGAGTGTGATCAATCAGATGGCAGGACACCGGTTCTCGAAAATGGTGGATTTAATTGGCAGTATATTAAGGATGTCAATTCGTATTTTGTTTGCAGCAATGATTGGCTATCAGGGAATCCAGGGCTTGTTAGTTCCGGTAATGGACCGTGTGAGAAATAATGCGGTCTGGAACGTGGCAAAGGGGATGCCCGGTGTGGGAAATACAGCGGGCAGTGTGATGGATACCGTATATGGAAGCGGTCTGTTAATTAAGAGTGCGGTCGGAGTAGGCGGTGTGATTGCCATTGTGATTCTTTGTCTGTACCCGATGATGAAAGTTTTTTTTATTTACCTTTTTATACCGTGTGGCAGGAGCAGTTGCGCAGCCGGTCAGCGACCACAGAATTGTGATGGTATTGCAGTCGGCAGCTACAAGCGGAAAACTGATGTTAGGGTATTTACTGGCATCCGGACTTATGTTTTTACTGTCGATAGTCATTGTGTTAGTCAGTACAAATCTTGGGTCATGACGGGCGAAAGGAGATTTCATGGAAGCAGCATTTCAGATGGTGAGGCAGGTTGTAGTATTTTTTACTGCTTGCGGCACTTCTCACAAATTTATTTATGGGAACGGAATACAAAAAGTATTTTACCTATGTGACAAGTTTGATTGTTATTTTTACTTGTGCTTGTTCCGGTGCTTGGCTTTTTGGAAAAGGAAAGGTATGGGAAAAAAAATTATATTCTTTCGGAAAACAAACAGCAGGTGGAACAGACGAAAGAGGAAATTCGTCTGCTTGGAGAAAAAGTATGAAAACAGATGAAAGAGAAATATGTGGCACAGGTAAAAAAGATATTGCACTGCAATGGGGTGGATGAACCGATTGCCGGATAAAGATGGATGATATGAAAATTACATTGATAAGGGTGCGTGTAAAAAATGCAGATAAAATGCAAAAGGAGTGGCAGAATGAACTGGCTTTTCGGTATGGGGTGGAAGAAGAAAAGATTTGGATTGAGGAGGCATAGCGCATGAAAGAGGAATTAAAAAACTAATTGAAAAGCAGGAACCTTGAAATTGTTAGCGGTTGTTATATGTGGTGTACTGCTTTTTGGTTTTTTTCCTATTCGGAAAATGCGGATGAAAAGGCGGCGGCACCTGCTTCTTCGTCCGATGTTACAGACGCGGAGACAAAGGGGACACTTGAGGAATATAAGGCGGAGCGGGAGGAAGAGTTAAAACAGCTTTTACAGCGGTGGACGGAGTCAGGCATGCGGATGTAATGATTACTTTTGAAGGCGTCAAATGAGAAAGTGACATTAAAAGATAATACGCAAAAAGGAGAGTCCAACGAGAAAAAAAACAGTTTTAGTGGAAAATTGCCGTGACTCTTCTCCGTATATCATACAGGAGAAGGAGCCGGAAATCGAGGGATTGTCATTGTTCGCGAAGGCGGATACGATTCTGTGATAAAAAAGAGAAATAACCGATGTGGTAAGTGCATTATTTTCTATTGAGAGTCATAAAATAAAAAATAATGAAAAGTAAGGAGGCAAAGGAGTGAAGAAAATTTTGAAAAAAACCAGATTATTATTACCGCGCTTGTTGTGATGGTTGCGATTGCCGGGTATCTGAGCATGACAGACCGTGAAGAACTGACAATGAACGGACATGGGGATCACAACAAAGCGGCAACCGAAAGCGCAGCAGACATTTCAGAGGAGGATATTGTTCTTGATGAGGACGAAGAAACAGCAGATGCAGCCAGTGGCAAGGCAGTGAGCACAAGTGGACAAAAAGGTTTCCAATAAGGAAAATGCCGGTGAAGCAGTACTTGTAGAGTAACACTGTTACCGGAAATTATTTCGAGGAGGCAAAACTTTGAGAGAACAGACGCGTGCGAAAAACAAAGAGACGCTTACAAATTTAGTGAATAACAAAATGTAACCAATGCGCAAAAAGACAAGGCAATGCAGCAGATTATGCAGATGACCGAAATCAGCGAAAAGAAACGGCAACCGAAAATCTGCTGGCAGCGAAGGGATTTTCAGAAGCTGTTGTGACAATTTTATCCGACAGCGTGGATGTTGTTGTAAATGCAGATGATTTGACGGAGAGCCAGATTGCACAGATTGAAGATATCGTAAAAAGAAAACCGAGTGCAGTGCCGATAAAATTGTAATATCGCCTGTTGGCAAAAAAGAAATAAATCTGCTATAATACATATTACAACTGTTTTGTTGTAGTATCATACCAATAGGAGGTACGAAAGTATGACAGAGATGACAAATGATTCTATGGGAAAACACACAGGGATTGGCGAAGTGCAGATTGCCAATGAAGTCGTAGCAAGCATTGCCGGTATTTCCGCATCAGAAGTAGAAGGCGTGGATTCGATGGCAGGCGGCTTGGCCGGTGAGCTGGCAGGCAAATTTGGTGCAAAGAATTTGTCCAAAGGTGTCAAGGTGGAAGTGGCAGACGACATCGCAATGGTTGAATTGGCAATTAATATGAAATATGGATACAGCATTCAAAACCCAGTAAACAGGTACAGGAAAAAGTAATGCAGGCGATTAATTCCATGACCGGTTTGACAGTAAAACAGGTGAATGTGCGAATCGCCGGTGTAAGTTTAGAACAGGATTAAGAGGATAGTTATGACACGACATGAGATGAGAGAATGTATCTTCTGTCTGATGTTCCAGAATGATTTTTATGGAACCGATGAGTTTGAAGAACAGATGAGTAATTTTTTGGCGAATTTCCATTTTCCGGAAGAACATGAAATTAGTGAAAAGGATGAAAAGGAAGTCCGCGAAAAAGTGGAACGGCTGATTGCTTTGATGCCGGATATTGATGAAAAAATTTCGGCAAATGCAAAGGGCTGGAAGATTGAGCGAATTGCAAAAGCGGAATTAGCAATTTTGAGACTGGCTGTTTATGAAGCATTATATGAGGAAAGTGTACCGGTCGGCGTAGCCGTCAATGAAGCCGTGGAACTTGCAAAAGAGTATGGCGGAGAGAATGGTGCTGCGTTTGTGAATGGTATCTTGGGTAAGATTGTAAATGAATAGAGGAAATGTATATTCCGTCTCTTCCGTCAATCAGTATATTAAGAATATGTTTTCAAAAAGAATATGCCCTGTCGGTTGTATTTGTAAAAGGCGAAATTTCCAATTGCAAATATCATAGCTCCGGGCATATTTATTTTTTCGCTAAAGACGACCGCTCACAGCTTACGTGTGTGATGTTTCGCGGTGACCGCGGCGGACTTGATTTTCGGATGGAGAATGGACAGGAAGTCGTAGTTGGCGGCTCCATTAGTGTATACGAGCGCGATGGGAAATATCAGCTCTATGCCAAAAAAAATTGTCCCGGTAGGAGATGGACACTTACAGGAGCAGTATGAAAAATTAAAAGAAAAAGCTGGAGGCAGCAGGATATTTTGACGAGGATCGAAAGCTGCCAATTCCAAAGTATGTAAAAAAGTCGGTATCGTAACGGCGAAAACCGGTGCGGCAGTCCATGATATGATTCAGATTGCTACAAGACGCAATCCTTATGTGCAGCTTTATTTATATCCGGCAAAAGTGCAGGGAGAAGGAGCGGCACAATCCATTGCTGGGGGAATTTCTTTTTGGATGAATTTGGCGTGGACGTTATTTTAGCGGGCGAGGCGGCGGCTCAATGGAAGACTTGTGGGCATTTAATGAGGAAATCGTGGCACAGGCAATTTATGAATGTCGGACGCCGGTGATTTCAGCAGTCGGACATGAAACCGATGTGACAATTGCAGATTACGTGGCGGATTTACGCGCACCGACACCTTCAGCGGCAGCAGAACTGGCGGTTTATGATGTCCGTCTTGTATTAGAAGAATTGTATGGATATAAAGATCGTCTGGCACGTTGTATTCTGGGCACAGGTGGATGCAGGGCGTGAGCACTTGGATTTTACAGAGAAGCGGCTTCGCTATCTGAATCCGGAAAAACCAGATGGTACAGAAGAGACAATATTTGATTGATATAGAGGAACGCCTCTTTTCGTAATATGAAAAAATGAACTACAGAAAAAAGAAACAAATGATGTCACTTTTGGCGGCAAGGCTGGATGCAAAAAGTCCGTTAAAACGATTTGCCGGCGGCTATGCTTATGTGACTGATGAGGCGGGCAGGATGGTGGATTCCGTGAAATCACTTCAAGTAAACGATGTTTTGATGATGACATTTTCAGATGGCGTTGTGAAAAGTGAAGTACAGGAAGTCGTCGAGGAGAAAAAAAAGCATAATGGAAGAAAAAAAGAAATTTCTTTAGAAGAAATTATGGATCGTTTAGATGATACCGTAACACAGATGGAAAATGATAAAATGACGTTAGAAGAATCCTATCAGGCATTTTCGGAAGGAATGAAACTTGTGAAAATGGGAAATGACGCTATTGACCGCGTGGAGAAAAAAAATAAAGGTTCTGATGATGGAAGGAGAAGAAGATGTCGAAGGATAAATGGCAGGAAAAAATACAAAATATAGAAGAGGGATTTATCCCGTACCTTCCAAAGGAAGAAGGCTATGAAAAACGGTATTGGAGGCTGTTAATTACAGTATCAATGCCGGTGGTAAACGACTTAGACCAATGCCGGTTTTTGTGAGACATATTACATGTTTGGAGGAACGGATGAAAAAGCAGTTCGTCCGTTTATGATGGCGATGGAAATGATTCACACATATTCGCTTGTGCATGATGATTTACCGGCGATGGATAATGATGATTACCGTCGTGGTAAATTAACGACACAAAAAAAAGTATGGAGAAGCGATGGGGATTCTTGCCGGAGATGCTTTATTGAATCTTGCTTATGAGACGGCATTTCTTGCGTTTGACAGTAAAACGGACAAGCAGAGAATTGCCAATGCTTTGAAAGTATTAGGAAAAAAAAAGCAGGGATTTACGGCATGGTTGGCGGACAAGTTGTTGATGTTGAAAATAACGGAAAATTTGTCGATGAACAGATGCTTCATTATGTTTATAAAAATAAAGCTTCCGCACTCATTGAGGCAAGTCTTATGATTGGAGCCTGTTTAGCCGGTGCTTCACAGGATGAAGTACGAATTATGGAAAATGTGGGAACGGCGATTGGACTTGCTTTCCAGATTCAGGATGATATTCTGGATATTTCAGGGGATGAGAAAGTCATCGGAAAACCGGTGCACAGTGATGAAAAGAATGAAAAATCCACATATCCGGTTCTGCATGGAATGGAGGAGAGTCGGAAAAAAAAGTGGCAGAATATACAGATGCCGGTATTGCTGCCTTAGATGGCATAACAGCGGCAGATGAAGAACATAAATCGTTTCTGCAGGGAATTGTTAATGTCCTTAGTGGAACGGGAGAAATAAAGAGGATGATTTTGTGAGTAAGAAAAAGGTACTTAGTCAAATTGTAAAAGAAAATGACATTCATAATATTGCCCCCGCGGATTATAGGCAGTTAGCTAAGGAAATCCGTGCTAAACTGGTACGGAGTGTGAGCCGGACGGGAGGACATCTGGCATCCAATTTAGGAGCGGTGGAACTTACGATGGCACTTCATTTGTGTTTGCATTTTCCGGAGGATAAATTAATTTGGGATGTGGGGCACCAGTCATATGTGCATAAAATTCTGACCGGGAGAGGTGATGCTTTTTTCGACACTCCGCCAAATGGGTGGCTTAAGTGGTTTTCCGAAAGTCAAGGAAAATCCGAGTGATACGTTTGATACCGGACACAGTTCGACTTCGATTTCCGTGGCACAGGGCTTTGCTAAGGCTAGAGATTTGCGTGGCGGCGATGAAAAAGTGGTAGCGGTTATTGGTGATGGCGCATTATCCGGCGGTATGGCATTTGAGGCGTTAAATAACGCCGCAGCATTAAAAAACGAATATGGTTATTGTGTTAAACGATAATAAGATGTCGATTGCACCAAATGTAGGTGGTATGTCAACTTACTTAGGTAAAATCCGTGCAAACCGCAAGTACCGGGATTTGAAAATGAATGTTGAAAATTCGTTAGATAAAATTCCGAATGTAGGTCATCCGATTGCCAGACAGATTAAGCGTGCGAAAGACTCGATTAAGCATTTGTTTATTCCGGGCATGCTGTTTGAGGATATGGGGCTTATTTATATCGGTCCGGTGAATGGACACAATGTAAATGAAATGGTTACAGCTTTTTGAAACAGCGTTTTCGATTACGAATCAGCCGGTTTTGGTGCATGTTCTGACCCAGAAGGGAAAAAGGGTATAAACCGGCAGAACAAAATCCTTCCGCTTTTTCATGGTGTAGGAACCTTCGATGTAAAAGATGGTACGATTTTTAAAACAAACGAAGTAACTTATACGAATATATTTTCCGACTGGCTTTTGTCACGGGGGACGCAGTGTGATGAACTGGTTTTCTGTGTGTGCTGCGATGCCGGATGGAACCGGAACGGCAGCCTTTGCAAAAACATTTCCATCACGAGCTTTCGATGTGGGAATTGCGGAAGAACATGCGGTTACCTTTGCGGCAGGACTTGCAGCAGGCGGTATGAGACCGGTAGTTTCTTTGTATTCTACCTTTTTGCAGCGTGCCTATGACCAGATGATTCATGATGTGTGTCTTGGCGGTCTGCCGGTTATTTTTACAGTAGACCGAAGCGGCATTGTAGGAAATGACGGAGAGACGCATCAGGGTATTTTTGACTTATCCTTTTTGTCGACGATGCCGGGGATGACGGTGATTTCGCCGATGGATGGTGCAGAGTTGACTGAGGTGCTGGATTTTGCGCTGGAGCAGATGGATGGTCCGGTGGCAGTCCGCTACCCAAGAGGAAAAGCGTACTGCTGTGAGAAAGAAGAAAGAGAGCCGATTGTGTACGCCAAAGCAGAACTTTTGTATGAAGGAAAAGATGTACTTATTTTGGCAGTAGGCAATATGGTTAGTAAAGCGTGTGAGGTTCGAAAAAGTTAGCAGTACAAGGGATTCATCCAACGATTGTCAATATGCGTTTTGTGAAGCCGTTTGATGAGGATTTGGTAAGAGAGTTAGCAATCAGCCACCGTCTGATTGTGACGATGGAGGATAATGTGTATACCGGCGGTTTTCCGAGCAGATTCAGGCATTTTACTGCGGGAGAGAATTTACCACAAATGTCTTAGTGTATGCTTCCCGGATCAGTTTATTGAGCATGGAACGCCGGAGGAACTTTATGAGAAATATGGATTGGATGCAGTATCGGTATCGAATCGGATTGTAAGAAAGATAAATGGTGAGTAAGGTGAAAGAAAAGAAAGAACGATTGGATGTCCTTCTTGTGAAAAGAGGACTTATGCCTTCCCGTGAAAAAGCAAAAAAGCTGTGATTATGGCAGGGGAGGTATTTGTCGATAATCAAAGAGAAGACAAGGCCGGACAGACGTTTCCGGAATCGGTACAGATTGAAGTTCGGGGAAAGAAAATGAAATATGTCAGCCGTGGCGGCTACAAATTGGAACAGGCAATGAACGTGTTCCCGATTTCCCTTACCGATACGGTATGTATGGATGTCGGTTCTTCAACCGGTGGCTTTACGGACTGTATGCTGCAAAATGGCGCAAAGTATGTGTACGCAATTGATGTGGGGACAAACCAGCTTGCGTGGTCGTTAAGGCAGGATGAAAGAGTATGCTCGATGGAAAAGACAAACATCCGCTATGTCACACCGGACGATATTGGTGAGTTAGTAGATTTTGTTTCCATCGATGTTGCCTTTATTTCCCTCACGAAAGTATTAGAGCCGGTTAAGGCATTGATGAAGGAAAATGCTCAGATTGTCTGTTTGATTAAACCACAGTTTGAGGCGGGAAGAGAACAGGTTGGAAAAAAAGGGGTCGTGAGAGAGCCCCGTGTCCATGAAGAAGTGATTCAGATGGTTATGAACTATGCACTTTCACTTGGGTTTCATATTTGGGGATTGATCACTCGCCGATTCGCGGACCGGAAGGAAACATTGAATATCTCCTTTATATGGAGAATGATAACAGAGAACCGGTTACCATAGATGAAAAACAGAAAGAAGCGGTGAAAAGAATTGGTAGCGCATGCGCATGAGGTTTTATAGAGGAACTGCGATGAAAAAATTTTCAGATTATTTCCGATATTGAGAAGGACTTACATCATGAGACGGCGAGTGAAATAAAAAGATATTTGGAATCTCATGGAAAATGTGCTAAAATAGTAGGGAGTTCGTCTGAAGTTACGCAGATTGACTGGGCAGATTTGGTGATTGTGCTTGGAGGAGACGGTTATGTAATCCAGGCAGCGAAGCGGTTTGCCGGCAGTCATGTTCCGATTTTTGGCGTGAATTTTGGAACACTTGGGTTTCTGACCGAGGTGGAAAAGCCGAGGATTCAAAAAGCACTGTACGAAATTTTTGTCGGGAAATTATGAAGTGGAAAAGCGGATGGCGCTTACCGGCAGAGTGCAGAAAACTTCAGTTGGAGAAGCGATTGGCATTGCGATTAATGAGTTTATTATCGGTAAGGATTTTGGACATATGATAACAGCAAATGTCTATGTAGATGATGAACTGATGGATATTTATGTGGCAGATGGAATTTTGGTATCGACGCCGACCGGTTCGACGGCCTATAATTTATCGGCAGCAGGTCCGGTGTTAGTGCCATCGATGGAAGCGATGATTATTACACCGATTTGTCCACATTCGTTGAACAAAGAAGTCTTGTGGTGTCTTCAGATTCTAAACTTAGGATAGAAGTTGGAAAAGACAAAGGAAAACTATCAGGATGAGGCTGCGATTCGAGGCGACGGACAGATGCTTTTGGACGGTATCGACAGGTGATGTTGTATGGATTGAAAAAGCAAAAGAAACTTTTGATATGGTTCGGTTAGGTGATGCCAGCTTTTTTGATAAAATGCGGAGCAAACTAAACCGTAATTAATGAGCTGAGGTTTTGGAACGGAGTTTTTATGAAGCGAGTAAGACAGAATAAAATATTAGAATTAATTGGTGAGTATGATATCGATACGCAGGAGGAGCTTGGAAAGCGTCTGCATGAATCCGGTTTCCGGGTGACGCAGGCAACCATCAGCCGGGATATCAAAGAACTGCAGTTAAAAAACAGGCAGACAAAAAAACGGAAAATCAAGTACATCTGTGTTACTCCGGAAGTGCCAGCTTTGGCGAGCGCTGAATGCAAGAGTTTTGTAGGATGGTATTGGTGAGTATCGACCAGGCAGATAATCTCGTAGTAATCAAGACGGTAAGCGGTATGGCGATGGCAGTTGCCGCCGCAATTGACGCGCTTGAGATAGAAGAAATTGTAGGATCCATTGCGGGGGATGACACGATTATGTGTGCAGTCCGTACAGCGGACTTAGTACCGGCAGTGATTGAAAAAATAAGTAATAAGTAAGGAGGAAGACGAGTAGAAATATCTCGTCGAGTAAAACATGTCAGGACATTCAAAATTTGCGAACATTAAGCACAAAAAAGAAAAAATGATGCCAAAAGAGGATAAGATTTTTACGGTAATCGGCCGTGAGATTGCGGTAGCCGTAAAAGAGGGCGGACCAGACCCGAATAATAACAGTAAACTTCGTGATGTTGTTGCGAAAGCTAAAGGCCAACAATATGCCAAATGATACTATTGAGCGTGGAATTAAAAAGCAGCAGGAAATAGATGCGGTTAATTATGTAAGCTGCCAGTATGAAGGCTATGGTCCGAACGGAACAGCAATTATTGTAGAGGCACTCACGGATAACAAAAACCGTACTGCTTCAAATGTAAGAAATGCATTTACCAAAGGAAACGGTAATGTAGGAACGACAGGCTGCGTGTCTTATATGTTTGACCAAAAAGGACAGATTCTTGTTGATAAAGAAGCATATGAGACTGATGCCGATGAATTTATGATGATGGCATTGGATGCCGGTGCAGAGGATTTTGTTGAGGAAGAAGATAGTTACGAAATTCTTACAACACCGGAGGATTTTAGTGTTGTTCGTGAAGCGTTGGAAAAAAGAAAACGTTCCGATGGTACAGGCTGAGATGTTCAACGTATGGACCTTTTGGATGAGGATATATCCCTGATAATTACACAGGATGTCCATCGCGTGCCACTTCAATACTGACTTCGCCGGTTCTTCAGCCTTCTTCCATGCGAAAATGACATTGTATCTGTCAACAGCAGATATTCCTGCATGGCTTCTTCTTTTTAAGTTGCTTTTGCATACTCACTTTCATAAGTTTTCGGTGTCGCCTTTCTTTCTTTCCATATGTCCGGATAAATATCTTCCAGCCTTTTCTTCCGCTTTGGAATAGACTTTCGGAGTTCTCTTGCTCTTGGACGGGCTGCCGCTGTCCGACTGTCTCTTTGCTCCTTCAATGCACGTTCCTTTCTTCTCCAGATACATATATTCACCTTGTCCCCATGAAAACGTTAAATCTGCATAGAACAGAATACGGAACTGGTCGGAATTCTTACCGTCACGTTCGGATCATAACCAATCACTATTCGATCACTGCTGCTGCATTCTGGCAGAGGTTCATAACGGAATGTACAGGTCAGATGTCCCGTCCTCTTGTGTAGGTCACTTCCATCTGATAATCGCATATCTGCAACCGGTGCATAGCCCGATCGTCGTCATCTCTCGCTTCTGTCTGCGGCGCCGGCTCTCCCCCCATTCATCCGCTGGATATCTGTAAGTGCCTGTCCGATCATTCCTGACGGAGAGTTGGAACACCGCATCCAACAGTACACTCTGCCTGCATCAGTCCCTCGACGCACCGCACGGTAAGTTGCCTGCCGGAAATCTCCTCCTCGGTATGTTTCGAATATGCCCCTTCCTGCCGTCAACGTAATCTTCATATCTGTGATCACAGAACCGGTCAGCACACCTCTATGTTCTTTTTCTCCAAAGATGGGTAAGGATCAGACGCTGCCAGTTCTTACCCAGCGTATATCTTCACTGCAGTCTGTTCAATCACAATACCGTCTGCCTCTTTTTCTCCCGGTTCCATCTTCAGATGTACTTCCGCATAATGCCGGGCGTTCAAATGTCCCACACCTTCCACGGTATTCTGTATAGTCTCTTTATATACGATTACCGGTTTCAAATCTTTACTTACGCCGAACCTGCCTTTGATCAGCTTTTAATATCTCCAATCTGACTGCTCCCATGAGTTTTGGCATGAATCTCTCCTCAGTTCTTCATTCCACACGATCTTAAGCATCGGATCTTCTTCTTCTGCTATCCGTAAGTTTTTTAAGCATTTTTAGAACGTCAGCAGCCTTCGGGAGTTCGATTTTGTAACTTAAAAGACAGGCCCCAGTGATCTTAGGGTTGCTTCGGAATTGCATTCTATGCTGAAGGCCTTCCCCGGATAAGTGTAATTCAGTCGGTTGATTTACCGCGGATCCTGCCGTACCATCTCGTATTTTCCTTCTCCAGAATAGATCCGAATCTGGTTGACCTTTTCTTCCCCAGCCGTTCATAACTGTCTCGGATGTATCTTGTGTACGGTCAGATTCGTTCTTGCTCTGCTCCCTTCCTGTCGTTCCCCGTCAATGTATCTTTTACCTTCAGAGTTCGGATGTCACTTTCAGATGCGTCAGTCGGCTGCGGATAAATTTCGATATGTGAAAACTTTTTGCCAAAAATCACATGTACCAGTGTCTGTATTATTTATCTGCTCATTTCGTACTATATAAGCAGACATCCTGTCCATAATTCTGCACACACCTTCAATCTTTGGCAGAACCGAAATAACATGGATACCTTTCTGTGATGATCTCCCTTTTGATCGTATCTCTTCCACTTTCTCCCGATTCCAGATACTCTTCCCATCGCTTTCTCATCACACATGGCAATGCTTATTGCAATACCCATTGTCATATGTTCTTCTGACATTTCCGAAAAATCACTTATCCTTCATCCAGTCGGTTCTGCAGATCTGCCAGTACCTTTGCCTTATCTGTTCCCACCTGATCCATCTTATTGATGAAATAATTCAGTCGGTATCTGATATCTCTTTCAGCAGGCCCAGAGCGTGCGTGTATGTCCTTGCACCCTCGTCAGTCTGCTGATCACCAGGATCAATCCAGTACCTGCAAGGTACGCTCCATTTTTGGGCGGAGAACCATGCCCCGGTGTATCTGCAGTAGAAGGTAAGTTATCCCCAGATTGCCTCCATTTTAATTCTTGCCTGTTTGAAAAGATCGCATTCCTCTTTCCTGTTCCGTGCTCGTATGCATTGCACGCATCTTTATGACGACTCTCCTTCCAGTTTAATCTGCCTGCTTAAGTAGAGCATGCTGCATTCCGATAATGTCGTTTTCCTGGGTATCCACATGCGCCAGAATTCCCAATTGTAATATGTCTCATAATTTCATTCTTACTGCCTTTATTTTTTCTTTCTTTGAAGTCTTCTTTCTCTGCTTCCATATTTTCAATGATTTTCCGCTTGTTATCTGTCGTTATCAGTCACTATTACCATTACTTATCAGTATTCTTTTTAATATATTATATTATACAAACATAATTCTATATTTTGTAATTTTTTCGAAATTTTGCAATTTACTATTGTTTTTTTCCGCAAAATCTGTTTGACTATTAGTGGAAGACATATTAAAAAAAATAATAAATAAGCGCGAGGTATTGTTATGAAACCAATAAAAGAAGGTAAAGTCCACAGAAATTTATGATAACGGAGACAGCCTGATTATGGTTGCCACTGATCGTATCAAAGTTTTGACGTACTCTAAGAACGTTGTTTCCCAAGAAAGGAACTGGTGCCAGATGTTCAAATTTGGTTCGACCTGACAAAAGACATTCTTCCAAACCACATGATCTCTACTGATGTGAAAGATATGCCTGAATTCTTCCAGAAACCAGAATATGACGGAACAGCACATGATGCAAAGTCCGAGATAAGCCTCAAATCGAATGTATCGTACGGGGTTACATTACAGGAAGTGGATGGAAGAGTTTAAAGAAAATGGCACTGTATGTGCATCAAACTTCCGAAGGATTAAAAAGAATCCGACAAGCTTCCAGAGCCAATCTACACACCATCCACAAAGCTGAGATCGGAGATCATGACGAAAAATATTTCTTATGAGCAGAGTATTGCCCACCTTGAGAAATATTTCCCGCAAAGGCGAAAGAATACGCAACCAAACTTCGTGACTGTACAATCGCTCTCTAAAAATGTATTTCATTCGTTGTATCATCATCTCAGATACAAAAATTCAATTCATCTTGATGAAAATGGCAATACGGTTATCGATGATGAGGATGTTTTTTACACCCGACAAAGTTCCGTTTCTGGCCAGTAGTTGTCATAAACCGGCTTACGGGATTACCATCATCGACAAACAGTATCGTGATTTATTGATTCTCACCCGCGGATAACGACTGGATTCCTTCCGATGACGTAGTTCAGAAAACAATCGACAAATACTGAAAAGCTACAAGATGATCACAGGCGAAGTGAACTTGCTTAATTTTTCCTGGTATCCAGAGAATCAAACTCCTGCGGTTCTCTCAGATATCTGATTGCCATTCTGTCGGCAACTGTCTCATTATGGATAGCTTCTGATTTCCGGAGTTTTATTTATATATTTACAGAATTTGCCATCATTAACGTCTCTTTGTATATTTGGATATCAAGCAGGATCTGCTGATGACAGTTTTACATTTTATACAAAAAATTTATAGAAAGAAGGGTTTATATATGCAAAAACATATTTTTACTGTGGACTCTATCTCATGGGGACTTATTCTCGCTCTGGGAATCATGATGCCAGACAATCGTAGAAGGTCTTCCTCTGGAACACGCTAATCAGATGAACCTGAAACTTCATCCTTTTTATGGCCATTTTACACCCTGCTAAGCCTGATTTTCACCCGGTTCCTGAATATAGATCCTGATCTCTGGGATTGACCATCCGATCTTTTATGAAGTTTTCCCGGAAGGATCCTCTGATCACGTTATCATTCTGACAGGCGTCGGTGCTGCCATGCCTTGAACATGCGTATCATCATCAATCCACTGTCTTTTCCATTTTTAAGCTCAAAGATCAGACGCCAGATAAATAAAGATATAGAGCCGCTGATATACCTACTGCACTGGCTTTCTAAATCCTCCCATAAAGATCTACGGCTTTTTATACCTTTCCACAGAAGATTTCAAACCCCAGGTTAATTGGCCTGGCTCCGGCAAATCCTTGAATAACCGGATATATATCTTTAAATAGAACTGCTGCAGACCAGAAGCAATTCATGATTCTTCCGCATTCCGCTTCTGTCCTGTCTGTAAGCAGACCTGCGGTCAGAGCACAGATCAGTCCTCTCTACCCAGAATGCTGATATAACTGCTAATTTTTCCTCAATGTTCTCAAGACAATTCCAAGCAAAAGAACCCGGTACAATGGCTCGAGAACTGATTTGGTTGACATGCCTCCTGTCGGTACAAAGAGTACAATGCTCTTTGCAGGATATAAGCGGATAATGCCAGGCTGCACAACCACAAGCTACTCCCCTCCGGTGTATCCTGCAGACTGATCGAAGATTGTCATTCCGCAATCCATAAGGATTTAACTCTGATATCATGTCTCTTTTCCCCTCATATGTCGAATAAAAATACTCTGCACATGCCAAGATCTCCGGTAATGATCCTGTCGTAATCTGTTTCCTTTCTTTCTGCAAAATCCTCCAGATTCTGAATGATCGCATCACATGCGGCCGTGAGCACATGCAGATTCTGTAGAGTCTCTTCTAGACCGTACCCACAATTTCTTCCTGGTCACTGTCCACCGTGCGTAATGGCCCTCTGATCGAGAGGACGAATATTCTCAGCATCCTCACTGATAATGCCCGCTTCCGTTCTCGTCCAGTCAGGGTGCGCTGCTCCGAAGTCGAAAGTCCAGAACATCTGGACGTCTCACATTGCTAGCCACTCAGCTTGCCTTAACAGATCCCACCAAATTGAACAGATAACGTGATACCTCCGGTGCCAATGTTTCCTTACTGTTAGAAGAGCTAGTGCTATGCTTCTGCATGGTGCTTTCTGCTTCTTCCCTGTGTATTCCTCTGAAAGATCTTTCCTCTGCCACTCATATCGAACAGACCAAAGCCCAAATATCCTTCTCCTTCTCCCAGCAACAACCGAAGCACTCTTCAAGGTACGAGATATTCTCAAAGGCTATACCTCTTTGCTTTCTCCTTGGTTCATCTTATCCTTTCCTGGACATATTTATATTATCTGAGATCCTCTCAATGTCACAATATCTGACAATTTAATGAGCCAGTAGAACAGTCCTGATACACCAGCTTGTAAAGATTCCACAGAATCACCGACCCGTAATCGTAACACCTTACAGCCGATTCCTGCATAACCTGTCCTTCTCTTTTGTATTCATCGCGTATAAGCTGCCACCGAATGGCAAATCCAGATCGGAACTAGCGCCTGGCTCCGCCCCATTTTGCAATCCTTGATAGACACATTTGAATCCCGCCAAATGCACCTTCAGAAATACCAGAAGCACAGAACAACAGCCGCCACTTCTATATCTCTTTTATTCAATCCTGCCTTCTCACAGATATTCAAAATCCCCTGTCCCAGCACGCAGATTGCGCCTCCTGTTACGAATGCTTTTGTCATATTAGCAGGCAGAGCCAGTGCAACTATGTTTTTTGCTTTTCACATACTCATAAGCCTGCTGTCTTTTTTTATCCATTTTTACCAATTTTCCAAAAAACAGTAATGTTCTAATCTTTTCCAAAGCGATTCCCATAATATTGCCCATCCTCTCCAACCGGATTCTCCTGACAAGATCGGGAAGAGATCCAGCATCCAGTAAGAGCCATCGCCCAGCATCCTACAAAGATTCCACCGGAAAAGTCCCGCCAGCGGAACCAGCCAGCTTCCGTATGGTATCGTGGGATGATAGATGAGGATGATTGCCTGATACTGCCCACTTCTGCATCGGTGACCTTTCAGAGCATAACATGCTCACCTTGTGCGTGTCCTTGTCCGCAAAATCCGATGACCACCCCCAGTCCGATAATAAAAGAAAATAAACCTCCGGCCGCCGTATCCAAGTGACTAAGTCCCAGAATTGCCAGTAATATGTTTTTCATCCACATCCACCCTTTCTCTGATAATGTTTCCACAAGCGTCGTCTGTATATCATTTCATACAGTTTTATCTCTCTACTCTCCATTGGTGTCGATCTACTGACAGCCATTCTTTTACTGAAAGCGATTAAAGAATGTCAGGAAATTTGATGATAATAATTAACATATTAAATTGGCAGAATCGTAAATCATTCCTGACTTTGTTCCGGCTAAAGTTCGTATATCTGTCCGGAACATTTTGTCACGCCTACATCATTATTGAATGCCATTGCTGAAAATGCCAGTCTGAAATCAGCAATTCTACCATGACAATCTTCACGTGAATAGCTCCGCCTTTCCCATCCTGTTCTTCATATGTCACGCGATGAAATCTGTCTCCCGATATTTTCCCACAGAAGCCTCCGGGATAGATTTCATGGATCTTCATTTCATTTTAATCGGAGATGATTCACTCTCGTCTTTCCTTTATTATCTGGTGATGAAATGTCAGAAGATGTACTTCTGATTCTCAGCCAGCATTAAGATTGACGCATTCAATCTTCTTCAATACATCTCCAAGCGTTAACGACTTTGCGACCTCTATATTCGGTCTGCTTTTATATATATATCACATGAATTCACGGTCATCTCTTCCACCCCTGTTTATCTCATCATTTTTGCAGTTATTTCCATTCTTCATTTCATCAGTGTTCCTTCATTGACTCAGATTGCCTCTTACATCATGGAAGAAATAAATCAACCCGATGATCAATGCCACAACAAAGATCAGCACACATCCTGATCTTTCTTCTGCAATCTCCATCTTACTCCACCCTTCCATCCAAGTTTCATGAGTATATGGCTGATTTTCCAGAATATATTCATGATGTGCCCAAGTCAGATACGTTCCTATTAGATTTTTTAATATTTTTTATTCTAAAACCACAACACAGGGAAATTCCCACTTCCTTTCCTACCTAGTCTGTCTCTTTCGGCAAATATCGCAGATAGATCAGTTTTCTTCTTCTTTATCCAGACTCTGTCAGAAGCTCCTTTAACAGCAGATGATCCAGTACTTTCTTCCGCACCGTCCTCCTTTCTCCATCTTCTTTTCCATCAGTGAAATCTCCTGTCCTTCTGTATACCGGCTGGGTAGTGATTCCACATCCGGTAATACGTATCCATCGCCATTGTAAGCCCGTCCGGTGACACATCAAGATACCTGCAAGTTCTAGTGCATCAGATCGCTCCTTCCCAAGCTTTCTTCCGCACTTCTTGGCCTGATATCCTTTATAAGATAAAGTCTTTCTGAACGACCGCATACCTTTATCATCCCATCATCTCTTAAGAAGCGCTAGATTTTCCATCGATCATGTTTAATTTCACCATAACTTGATCAAATCTGATTGCTTTCAGTAATCCAATCAGGCCCCAATCTGAAACAGATCTTCCAGCCTCTGTTCCCTTCCCGTAAATCTTCTTATAATACACTCAGACCAGTCCTTAGATTTTCTCCACAATCTGAGCCCCTGGCTTCTCTGATCCTCTTCTGTGAGGATTTCTGAATTAAAAGTCGATCGTGTACCCTCCATACTCTTTCTGTCCTTTCCCAATTGTTTTCTGCATCTTTCACAGTTCCTGGCCTCTTGAACTTACTTCTACCTGATCCATGAAAGCTTCCATAAAAGAAAAATCCCATCCCACTGGTCAGCTCCGGTCTTGTAGTAAATAACGGATTTGCCTTCTTTACATCTTCCATTCCTTTTCCATGATCTTCTATCTCGATATACAAAGTATCCCCTGCATGTCTACAACGAAGCGGATCTTCTATCCGGCTTCGCATCTCTGATGATCGCATTGTTGCAGCCTCTGGATACCGCAGTCTTTAAGATCTGCTACTTCCTCCACTGTCGGATCCAGCGATGTCATAAATGCAGCAACTGCCACTTGCAAATGTTTCATTGATGAATAACTGTCAAAAATGAATTGTCATTTCATTGGTATTTTCCCATTTATTTCTCCTTTAAATCTGCATAATCTTTATACTCCTGACATCATAAGAATCTTCCTGATCCTCTGTTTGTATGTACCTTTCTGCACACCGCATCGCCCAGCATATAGATCTTTCTGTAACGATCCAAGATCACCCGATTCCGTGGAACTACCGCTAAGAATTCCTTGTATTCGCAGTCAAAGATCACATAACGTGTGATTGTAAGTGTTCAATCAGATGATCTGATTCTTTGTATCTCTTCTGCATTATGATGATCCAGCCCCCGGTAAAAAATATAGTAAGACAACCTTTCCTGTACCTGATATATTTCCTGTTGTGCATACCCCTGATATTTCTATAAAGAAAAGGACATACACTTCCTTTACCGTGTATATCCTTTCTTTCGTACATTTTTCTAATTATTATTGTTCTTATCTTTTGGCATTTTGTACATCAAGAGTATTTCCGTGCCTGTTGTTGCCTCTGTCCTGTTATATTTTTCGATGATCTTCTCTGATAATACGTATTCGCCTTATCCTGCTTACCCTGTTTTCATGATCAGCAAGAAGAAGCATAGCCGCACCATCCTTGATATCCTTTCATTCACATTCAGCACTGCTCCGTAGGATTTCGTCACTGCTGTATCATAATTTGCCACCTGATAAATTTCTGTGAGACCTCCTCGCTAGACTCTTGATATATCTTTCCTTATGTCAGTGTATCATACTTTTCTTTCCAGATGCTCCAAGTGTCCTTGAACTTCAATCTCTTGTAGTTCCTCCTGCCAGTGCCGCCGAATTACTTCATATCTCCGGTTGAATAATGATAAGAACGGTCATCAGCATCTTTGTTCTTCAGATCTCTGCTGTTCCCATGCTGATTCTCTGCTTCTTTTACTGCCAGTTCCGTACTCAGTTCAGCTCTTTCAGCACCGGATCCGTATTTCGCATCCTGATCACTGAACTTAATTTGTCTCGCTTATTCAGTTTACTTGTCTTGAGCAATACGTAACTGAACGAAGTACAACAT
>VOFC01006919.1_pt1 | contig 32061 bp, 44 predicted proteins | sample 5384161 | NCBI WGS metagenome assembly VOFC01 (sample SAMN12384722, study PRJNA508395) | human gut metagenome | isolation source: healthy gut B | host: Homo sapiens
ATAACAGTAGTCTAACACATGTTGTTTAAAAATACTACAGCCAAGCTAATGTCTGTAATTTGCCCTAAAATTTCATTTTATGGAATTTGGACTACTTATAATTGCCTTTTTGATCTCCGTATCCCGCATCTTCACGGCTCATGTAACGCGGCCGATTGCTTTCTGCGGTGCGTAGAATGCTTCATCGTAAGGATCTACGGTACCTGCGATCCAGGATCGTGCTGACCGGCTTTGTGATACCGCGGCTCATCAGCTCTGCCTTCAGGGAATTCTGAATATCGTATCCGACATAGCCTGCTCATTGCAGGAAAGACACACATCGGAGCCGGTGTGTAGTCGATATAAATACGTCTACAGCTCTGTCATAGCCTTGTGGATCATGCTGACCACGCGGACCGTTGAATGGGTGATGGTAAGCGTCTGCTTCAACCAGATCGCTAACGCCTTGGCTGTATCCTTTACAGCATCCCACTGTTCCATGATCGTATAACCCAATGCATCGTGTCCCAGAGACACTACAACTTTTCTTGCTCAGAAATACCTCGTTCTTTATATGTGATTATTGTGCTATCTGACTGATGTCCCATATGCGGGCATCTTTTGCATATCATAACAAAGATGTAAATCACATAGCACCGGTTGTGCTTATTATAGCAAATCCTGCTTCATTTGTACACCTTTTGTCTGCTGTAAAGATCGATTCGAGCACCAGCAAAAAAAAGAAAACAGCCGCACAAAGGGCAGCAGGCTGCTCCATGCCATCATAAGTAAGAGAACCAGAAAAACGTTTCTCCGTAGGTCGCCAGAGCCAGAAGCTGTGCCACGACCGGACGCTTAGGAGCTTACGAGGACAGAAACAGATAAAACAACATTACGATTTCTGCAATATACGCATAGCGGTCATGCATATGCGGCAGGAAAATGTGATACAAAACGGAAAAAAGCGGTAAAGCAACATAAAAATTCCGCGTCAGTTCCATTTTTTATGATAAAATAATACAAAAAGCACAAAGGGAGGCGGCGCAGAACACAATGCAGAATTGCCTGAACCGTCTGCCAGTGCATCAAACTGCCAGAAAGAATAAATATTGGGATATTTGACTGCAGCTCCGCGTGTGCCCGCCGACTGACATAGAGGGAGCAGTATTTTCAGCGGTTCTTTCCGGCGATCAGTGACGGGATCAGCGTGATGCAGTAAACGCCGGGATCCACAGCAGTGGGTACGCAGGCGATAATTATTCCATAAAAAAGATCACAGCAAGCACAGGCAGGATAAAGACTGTCTGCAGTTTGAAGGAAAACGCGCAGCCGATACAGAACAGAACAAGTGTATCTGTCCGGATCACAAACGACGCGGCAGTTTTTTTTTTTTTACCTCCGACATGCAGGGTCAATGTCTTTTTCTTTCATGGCAATGTAAAAGTGCTGTCAGAATAAAGATCGTGTAAATATTGTCGCACTGTCCCCAGACGCCGGAATTGGAGATCACGGTCGGCAGCAGCAGAACGGCGCTAAAGAGCAGCACCTGCTTGTATTTGGAATCCTCCGGGCAATGAGCTTTGCAGCTACGATGGCAAGCACATAGTCCAGACAGATGCCCACGCCTTTGATGACATAAAGCGGTTCCACATCAAAATAAGAGATCAGCATCAGAAGATGCATATAGGCGGGCGTGTAATTTCCGATATTGTATTTCAGCCCCGCAAATCCACCGTAGGACCTGAACTGCTCCACCCATGGCTTTAGGCAGATCGTGTAGTCGGGAAACTGCAGATCGATAAACCAGAGCCGGAGCATGAGCGTCATGGCAATGATAAGGAAAAGAACGAGCAGATCGAACGTATTATATTTCTTTCCAAGTTTATGATCCAGAAAATTTGTCAGCATATTATCTCCTTTTGACCGCTGCCCGGGAGCAACCCCATGTGGCAAAGCATGATCAGATATGAAAAATAATTGATCGTATAACGCGGGTGTACTTCCCAAAGCATTAAAACAGCATCAGACCGCAGACAGACAGCGGAACGATCAGAAGAACCGCCGGCTGTTCTTTCTTTTGGAAAACCGCCTTTGCACAGAAGAACAAAAAACTGCGGTAAAGAACAGGTTGGCATACTGGGGCAGACTGCAGCCTTCCCAGTAGGCCTGATAATGACTGCCAAGCAGCGTCAGAAAGTCTGTCAGCCCCGTATCGCGAGCAAGTCCGAATAAAAACATATAAGAAAGCTCGAAAGTACCGTCTGCAAATGCCATGACGGCTTTCAGCCGCAGCTGCTTATAGATGCCCCTTTGCACCGAGGGCGGAAAGCCTGTTTTAATTTCTGTGCGGACAGCTTCTTTGCGGGCCGCCGGATCGGTAAAGGAACGGGAAAATTCCGTATCATCAGGGGAAAAACCAAAGTTTTCATTCAGTCCCATCATTACCCAGGTTTCCTTTGGTGTTGCCATCCGGTCAGCTGTTGCTTTGTCCAGATGATGGCTGTATATATAGCTGTGGAACAGTATAGTGCAAACGCCGAAAACAAGCAGTGTTTCCGCAAGCAGCGTCAAAAATCTGCGCCGGTTTTTCTGCAGAAGCAGTACAATAAAAATCGCGATCATACAGATAAATACCGTAGGCTTTAAAAAATAACCGACATAGCAGGCAAGCACCATAAGAAAATCATAAGTGGATTTCGTTGCGGTGAAAGCTTTTTGCAGCTTTCCTGAGATACAGATTCTTTCGATTTTAGTTCGCCACATTCAGGGCAGAAGGCCTGCAAATGATCGGAGCCTGCCAGAAACAGTGCAAAAACCAGTGGCGGAAATGCCATGGAAAGGATATCCGTATAAAAACTGGAGCCGCAAAAAATAAAGCGGCGGATATATGGCAAACAGACAAAGTGAAAAGACTGCTTCCGTGGCGGAAAAAAGCTTTTTACAACAGTAATAGGTACTGGCGACCATGACAGAAGTCAGAAGACAGGTCACAAAAATGCCGACGCTGTAATAGTCATGATAGCCCAGACGGGATACGACCGGAACAGGACATACAGAAAAGTCATAGGTCCCAGATTATTCGGATAGTAGTAATAATAATCGTAAAACTTGTAAAGGTACCGGTATTGAGCCATTCGACCGCACCGTCATACACAGGAGGAAAAAGTCATATTTCGGTACAATGATAAATGATGGGCAAAATACATCTGAACGCCGAAAAAGCAGCACCAGAAAAAACGGAAGGATATAGCTGCCGTATCGTTCCCAGACAGGGGCAAAAATGCTGCAGAAGTTTAAAAAAGTGATATAAACGATAATAACGACAAAGTAATAAGAACGCTTTCAGAAAATGGGAAAAAGCACTGCGCTCCATACTGTCCTGTTGCAGCACATCAAGAAATAATTTTGTAAATACAACAAATAAAAACAGGAAAAGAGCAGATCTACATGGTTTTACCAGCTTTTCCATGAAATGTGTGCCTCCTTCTTCGTTATGCTTTTTATCATAGCATAGCCTATGGGGAAAGACAAAGAAAACAGGGTGGTAAAGACCGATGAAAAAAACAGGAAAAGCCGTTGACAGAAACGGGATTACAACTTATAATAGAAATATCCTACATAACAAATAGGAAAAAAGAATTGCTTTGAAAATATCAACAAAAGGAAGATATGCGGTACGTGTCATGCTGGATCTGGCATTGAACGATACCGGTGAATATGTGAAGGTACGTGAGATTGCCAAACGGCAGGAAATCTCTGAAAAAATATCTCGAGCAGATCATTGCTGTTTTAAATAAAGCAGGTTACGTCAGAAGTACACGCGGTGCGCAGGGCGGTTATAAGATTGCCAAGGATCCGTCACAGTACACCGTGGGCATGATCCTGCGTCTGACGGAAGAGCAGTCTCTGTCCGGTAGCCTGCCTTGAGACGGAAAGCAATGAATGCGAGCGCTGTGATACCTGTGAGACGCTACAGGTCTGGAAAGATTTAAATAATGCGATCAACAAGGTCGTAGACAGCGTTACGATCGCAGACCTGGTGGCGCGCCATCAGGAGAGCATAGAGAATATGGATTATTCTATCTGACGTAACTTTAAAAATTGTCCGCCTCTTACAGAGTCTGCAAGCTCTTCGAAAGAAAGAGTCTGCAGGCTGTTTTTTTGCTCATCCAGCAGGGTAAAGAGCAGGTCACTGTTTTCACTGAGCAGCCATGCAGGCTGCATACCGAGCGGCAGAAGCAGATCATCCTGCGCGGAGACAGCACATATCATATTGCTGACATATGTGTCATCACTTTTATAGCTGATCTGCAGGTAAGCCGTTTGTATATCACCTGCCAAAAGGTCGGAAGAAGACAGCGGCAGATACAGATAATCGTACTCACCGCCGGAAACCGTACTACCTGCAGAAGGCAGCGCAAGCTCTGCTGTAAAGCATTTCCGCAGGCTTTTCATGGAATTTCCGAGACTTGCACAGATTCGGCCCAAATCCAGTTCTCCGGTCACAGCTCTGTAATCATCCCCTGCCTGCCCCGGATAGATTTTTGCAAACAGCTCACGCGGATATAATGCATCGTCATCTTTGCAGTACACATAGTCATGTGTCAGGATCCAGTGATAAATATAATAGTTGCTTTTGTGCATCCAGAACGAAAACAACAGGTCTTTTTTCTTTGATCTGGGACAGCATTTCTTTCTGTGCTTCCATGCTTTTGCCGACCGGCAGAAATCCCGTGCTGCAGGCTCTTGCATTCAGGTAATAGTAAAGCCCTGTCCGTCAAAGCCCATATACCAGGTCTGTTTCTGCACACTGTCACATTTTTGCATTACAGATTTCATAGGCAGTCAGATAGGGAACCTGATCTGCAACCATAAACCGTTTCCGAGCATAGTATGATCCTAGCTGGATCTGCAGGTAAGCCGTTTGTATATCACCTGCCAAAAGGTCGGAAGAAGACAGTGGCGGCAGATACAGATAATCGTACTCTCACCGCCGGAAACCGTACTACCTGCAGAAGGCAGCGCAAGCTCTGCTGTAAAGCATTTCCGCAGGCTTTTCATGGAATTCTCCGAGACTTGCACAGATTCGGCCCAAATCCAGTTCTCCGGTCACAGCTCTGTAATCATCCCCCTGCCTGCCCCGGATAGATTTTTTGCAAACGCTCACGCGGATATAATGCATCGTCATCTTTGCAGTACACATAGTCATGTGTCAGGATCCAGTGATAAATATAATAGTTGCTTTGTGCATCCAGAACGAAAACAACAGGTCTTTTTTTTTTTCTTTGATCTGGGACAGCATTTCTTTCTGTGCTTCCATGCTTTTTGCCGACCGGCAGAAATCCTGTGCTGCAGGCTCTGCATTCAGGTAATAGTAAAAAAAGCCCTGTCCGTCAAAGCCCATATACCAGGTCTGTTTCTGCACACTGTCACATTTTTGCATTACAGTTTCATAGGCAGTCAGATAGGGAACCTGATCTGCAACCATAAAACCGTTTCCGAGCATAGTATGATCCAGGATGGGGACTTCGTCCATGGCAAGGAACGTATCGGGAACGGTATAGGTGTTATAAAGCTTGGAAGTATCGTCCATGATAAGCGCTGCCTGTCCGTCCGGTAAGTCCACATATTCGGAAACTTCATATCATTTATTTCATGATAGATAATAAAAAGGCAATGAAAAACAGATACCGAGCAGGAGTGCAGTTGTCCTGCGGGGAACATTTTTTCTATTACGAAGCAGCAGAACCGGCAGAAACATCCCAAATACGGCGATCAATACAGGAGCTGTTCTCTGCAAAATGACACCGGTGTCGGCGCGAACCAATGTGTAGGTGTATGAAATTGCCAGTGTCAGAAAGGCCGCCAGTAGTCCGAAAAGCGGAGAAAAACCGCCATGCTTTTGCATGCCCTTTGGCAGCCCGTTTATCCGAAAGCAGCTGCATCACAACTTGCAGGCACAGACAGCCAAGAATCCAGAGTGGCAGCATTGGCAGGAAAAAGCGGTAGACCAGATAGAGTCTGTCACGCCATTGCCCGGAAAGGTAAGGCAGGAAGGTATCCGGTGGGGTCTGTCCGAACAGAGAAATACCGTTCTGCAAGCAGTGTCTGGCTGCTGTAGGTCAGAGTATGTCTGAGCATCCGTAAAAGAAGCGGTAGACAGAGAACAACCGGCACAAGTGTCAGAAACCATAAAATGTAAAAAGAAGGTTTTTTCCTTTCTGTTTTCCAGTCCGTCTCTTTGATTGCACGCAGCAGCATATGGATGCCAGACGGGAGGGTGCCAAGCAGCAGCGCACCGCCGTAGAGCGGATAATAAAGCCCTGCCAGAAAGCAGGAAAAGATCCAGCATCTGAGCCAGTGCATCGGTTTTTCCCAAAGTGCTTTGTCAAACAAAAGGAGCAGGACGGGAAGAACCATATACTGCCGGTTGTAGCTTGGCAGTGCAAAAAATACCGCAAATAAAAGTGATTTTCCACCGATCTGCCTGTATAGAAGCCACATCGTCAGAGCGGCAAAGAGAACCACAGTGATTGAAATAGCAGGAGAATAATCCGACACGGTTCCGTGCAGAAGTACATTCTGGATAAAACCGTTCACAAGCGGGAACAGACCGGAAACAGGCGTATATTCCCGGTAAGCACTCTGGTGCAGCCCGAAAATCTGCTGCCACGGGATCATCTGCTCGCCGTGGTGGTGCTGGTCAGGCTGTGCAAAAGCCGGGGCTGCACTAAAGGAATGATAAATGAAGATCGTCATAACGGTAGCACAGCTGATGAGGCGGGAAACAGGCAGGCTGCCCTGTCGATCCGTCCGGGCGGTATTTGTATACTGCATGCTTCGGATCTCTTTTGCGATATGACACATGTGCCGTATTTCTCCCGCGAGCAGTCCGAGGAGCAGCAGTGTAAAAAAGATATAGTAAAAGCCTGCATAGGCGACACGGATCCGCTCGCCACGATATAGATAGTGATCTACAAAATAAACAACAAGTAAAAATGGGATTGGTAGCTGCAGGATGCAGAGCAGAAGAGAAAGGCGCTCTGCTTTTTTATCGGTTTCAGTTTTGGGCAGACAGCAGATGAGAAGTGACATAAGTGTCAATGCAGAGGCGGTTCCTATGACCTGATTATCGGAGAGGATAAAACGGTCTGAAATCTGCACAAGAACGGTAAGAACTGCTATGAGTGCATAATACAGTAAAACCGGCAGTACCAGACACGGATAAAAAAGAGCCTGTTCTTTTTTGAAATGCAGGCAGACTGCCAGCACGCAAAAATAACAAAGCCCCAAAAGCAGGACGGTGTTTTTCTGTCCGAATATGATAAAACCGCCGAGAAGTGGGAAAACAAAAATCCAGAGATAGCGCAGATAAGCCGGATGCTTGTCTGCCTGAGCGGTTTCGGGCGTTTCTGCCATGTGTTTCATTTGCCTTGCGGACAGAAGAAAGCCTGTCAGGCAGCAGAGAAGAAGACCAAGGACAGTCAGCAGACGAAACAGCGTAAGTTCCCCCTGCTTATTGATGCCTGTTTTGGCTGTTGTTTCTATGATGATATCGGTAAAGACAGGTGCTTTTGCTGCCCAGAGCGGAAAAAAATGGGCAAACAGCGGGACGCAGAGCAAAAGTGCAGCCATACATGGAAGAATGATCGGTAATTTTCTTTTCATATTTTTAAAACCTCGCCAGTGGATCGCCGGAATGCCGGCAGAATTTACATATCTTATGATAAAGGACTTTGTTGCCGTTTGCAAGATTGGGAAACAAGAATCGATCAGACGAATAAATCAGATGTCGGCGGTTTATCCTATAAAATGATGGTTTCCCTGCAGGAAACGGAATGGAAGAAGGAGAACTGAAAATGAAGGATAAAATTTTTGGTGTTTTACAGCGCGTGGGGCGGAGCTTTTATGTTGCCGATCGCAATTCTGCCCGTAGCGGGACTTCTGCTTGGGATCGGCAGTTCCTTTACCAATGCGACAACGATCGAAACGTATCACCTGACGGGGATTCTGGGAGAAGGCACGATAGCACATGCCCTGCTCATGATCATGAGCCGTGTGGGCAGCACGGTTTTTGATAACCTGCCACTGCTTTTTGCCATTGGTGTGGCGATCGGTATGGCAAAGAAGGAAAAAGAGGTGGCGGCGCTTTCGTCTGTTATTGCCTATCTTGTCATGCATACATCGATCTATGCCTTGCTGCTTTTGCACGGCGAGATTGCGGAAGACGGGCAGATCGCGGATTTTGTACTGGAAGGCAGTATTACATCGGTCTGCGGAATCCCATCTTTGCAGATCGGTGTGTTTGGCGGTATTATCGTAGGACTTGGCGTGGCGGCGCTGCACAACCGGTTTTACCGGATCGAACTGCCGAGTGCCCTGTCCTTTTCGGCGGGACACGGTTTGTACCGATCATATCCACGGTTGTGTATCTCTTTGCCGGTATTTTTGCTCTATTACGTGTGGCCGACCGTGCAAAACGGTATTTATGCGATGGGCGGTTTTGTGACAGGCTCCGGGTATTTCGGAACGCTTCTGTTCGGTCTTGTGAAACGTGCCCTGATCCCGTTTGGACTGCATCATGTCTTTTACATGCCGTTCTGGCAGGCGGCTGTCGGCGGAACGAAGGAAGTGGCAGGACAGCTTGTGCAGGGCGGACAGAATATCTTTTTTGCGGAACTCGCGGATTCTGCCAACATTGCACATTTCAGCGTAGCTGCAACCAGATATTTTTCGGGTGAATTTATTTTCATGATCTTTGGTCTGCCCGGCGCAGCGCTTGCCATGTATCAGTGTGCAAAGCCTGAGAAAAAGAAGGCAGCGGGCGGACTGCTTTTATCCGCCGCACTGGCAAGCATGATAACAGGTATAACAGAGCCATTGGAGTTTTCGTTTTTGTTTGTGGCACCGGCGCTCTTTGTTGTGCAGGTCATTCTGGCAGGATCGGCCTATATGATCGCACATATGCTGAATGTGGCGGTCGGACTGACCTTTTCCGGCGGGTTGCTTGACTTCTTTTTGTTCGGTATTTTGCAGGGCAATGAAAAGACAAGCTGGCTGCGGGTAATACCGGCCGGTATTGTGTATTTCTTCCTATATTACGGATTTTCCGGTTCCTGATCCGAAAATTTGATTTTAAGACACCGGGCAGGGAGGACGAGGATGGAGAGATAAAATTGTATACAAGGGCAGATGTCAATGACCGGAAAAATGCGGAAACAGCCGCAGCGGGAGCTGGCGACGCAGACGGAAATGCCGGCGCGGACAGTTCCGGTGCGAATCCGGAAAACGAGACAGATAGGAAAAGCGCAGCGATCACAAGAGGTCTGGGCGGTAAAGCAAACATTTCGGATGTGGATTGCTGTGCGACGAGACTGCGCTGCAGTGTCAATGATCCGTCTCTGGTAGATGACAGGGTGCTTCGAGCAACAGGCGCAAGCGGCATAGTACACAGAGGAAACGGTGTACAGATCATTTATGGACGCGTGTTACGATCATTAAATCTGATCTGATGACTATCTTTCCCGCGTGATCTCGGATGAATTCGAGGATAACATCTCGCAGTCTGTTCAGAATGAACCGGAAGACAATATTTCGGATGTTGCCCGAATAACCCGGAGAAGGATAAGCCGGAGAAACAGTCAGAAATCATCATCTACAGTCCGATAACCGGGCAGACGGCGGATATCACAGCAGCACCGGATGAAGCGTTTGCGCAGAAGATGATGGGGAGACGGCGTCGTTATAATGCCAAAGGAGCCTTATGTCTACGCGCCGACAGAGGGAACTGTTACCTTTGTCTTTGACACAAAGCATGCCATCGGATTTGAAACTGATTCCGGAATCAGCCTGCTTATCCATGTGGGGATCGATACTGTGAAGCTGAATGGTGTGGGCTTTACAGTAGTGGTAGAAAACGGTCAGCGCGTAAAAGCAGGAGATCTTCTGATGGAGCTGGATCTTGTTTACCTGAAGGAGCATGCGACGTCTGTTGTGACACCGGTCGTCTGCACAGAGCTTACGGAAAATCAGCATATCCGATTGCTGACACAAGCGTCAGTAAAGGCGGAGATCCGTTATTCGCTGTAGAAACGAAATAAAAGCTGCAATGCCTGTCCCTTAGATTGACAACCTTCTGTCTGAAAAGGTAAGATAGAAGCAAATAAAAATACAGTAAAGAGAAAACGCATATGGAAAAGAATACAATGAAAAAAAGAAAACTGACGATAGAGGAGGGGCTGTATCTGCTGCTGGCAGGAACAGCACTTCGCCCTTATTTTATATGTAAGCTTTTGTCTGGACAATCTGATGCATTCGGACACGACTGCAGAGGTGATCTTATCCAAATTTCTGGCAGACCGGAACGAGCTGATCTCCAAAGAGTGGTTTTATTCTACAGAGAGATCCGTGTGATCTATACGCAGCTTGTGATGGTTCCGCTGTTTAAGATCTTCTCAAGCTACAGGCTGGTAAAGCTGTTATCTGTTTTATTTACTATGCCGTCTTATTGTACGCCTGGCATATGCTGACAAAGCGTTTCACGCTTGAGAAGAAGTGGATCTTTCTGGGTCTGGCACTTTTGCTCGCGCCGCTTTCCAATGAATATCTGGACATGATGTTTATCGGCTGTTTTTACACGACGCAGACGATCTGTATGTATCTGGTGCTTTCTTTTGTGTTAAAGGAAAAGAAAAACAGGAAAATGTGGATCCGGGAAGGTATTGTATTATCCATCCTTTCCGTGCTTCTTGGCATGACGGGACTACGGTATCTGGCAAGTCTGTATCTGCCGATGCTGCTTGCATTTCTGTTATTCCCGGTTTTGGAAAGAGACGGAAACAAAAAGGAAAACTGGCAGAATATTACATTTTCCCTTCTGCTGACCGGGTTTGCGGGCATCGGTTTTCTGATCAATAAGTTTTATCTGGCGGTGCAGTACAGCTTTGATACGACTTCCGAGGTCAGCTTTGTACCGATTGATGAAATACCGGACCGGTTTCTGACTTCCATCCGGCTGATGCTGGAATTTATGGGCTATCGCCAGATCCGGGTCGTAACGCCGCTCGGTATTGTCAATGCGGTAAAATGCCTGTTTTTTCTGGCATTTATTGCGATGATCGTTGCACTCTTTCGGAAGCGGATGGAGCTGACCGGTAAAGAACGCTTTTGCTGTACTTTTTCCTGATGCTGTTTCTGATCAACTGGTATATGCTGATCTTTACGGATGTCCTGCAGCAGTACCGCTACTGGCTGCCTGTTTATGTGACAGGGGCTGTGCTGATCTGTGTCTTTATGCAGCATTTCCGGCCTGGCGACGGTATTCCAGAAGCCGCTGCTTTGCGCTTTTCTGGCGCTTGTGGTGCTTTCGAGCCTGTATGGAGAGCTCTGGCAGGATGTGAAATATAATGACTGTGCAAAAAACGATATGCTTATATGGACTTTTTTGGAAAATAACGATTATGATTTCGGTTATGCGACTTTCTGGAATGCTTCCGTGACGGAGTATCTGAGCAACGGAACGATCCATGTCGGTAATCTGGGAGGCAGTGACGGAAAAGCGGCTCCGTATGAATGGCTGACACCGAAGGAATACTACCGGTCCGGCTTCCATCATGGCAAATGCTTCCTGCTTTTGGCAAGAACGGAAGAAGCGGGAATGCTGAAGGGTGATTTTACAGTCATGGAAGATGCAGCCTGTGTCTATCAGGACGAGTACTATGCGATCTACGAAGGGCAGCAGGATATGTACCTGTTTTCAAAAGGCTATGAACCGAAATAGTATTAATTTTTTCTAAAATGTATAAAATAAGTGGTTTCTGTATTGAATCTGACTAAAAACTGCATTACATTCAAAGAAGCAATTGCAGCTGTTCAGCATGAATGGCTACAGGCATTTTAGAAAAAGAAGGAGAATACATATGAATGAGGTGAAAAAGCCAAAGAAACCATTAATATCGTATTATTGCATTGTACTGCTGATACTGATCCTGTTTAATTCACTGGCAATGCCGTGGCTTATGGAACATCAGATCAAAGATGTGGATTATGGTACGTTCATTCAGATGACGGAGGACGGACAGGTAGGACGCGTCAATATCAAAGAGCAGAGTAATACGATTGTATTTACGGATAAAGAGGAAAAAACAATTTATCAGACGGCAATGGTAGATGATCCGGATCTGACAGACCGTCTGTATCAGGCAGGTGTATCCTTTTATGGAGAAGAGATCAAGCAGACTTCTCCGATCATAAGCTTTCTGATGACATGGATTCTGCCACTTCTCATATTTGGTGTAATTGGTGAGCTGCTTGCCAGACAGCTCATGAAAAAAAGCAGGCGGCAAAAATGCCATGAGCTTTGGCATGGGTAAGAGCAGTGCCAAAATATACGTAAAATCTTCCGACGGCATCAAGTTCAGTGATGTGGCGGGAGAGGATGAGGCAAAGGAAAATCTGACAGAGATCGTAGATTATCTGCACAATCCCGATAAATATAAGAAGATCGGTGCATCCATGCCAAAGGGACTTCTTTTGGTAGGACCTCCCGGAACCGGTAAGACAATGCTGGCAAAGGCTGTCGCAGGCGAAGCAAATGTACCGTTCTTCTCCATGTCCGGTTCGGAATTCGTGGAGATGTTCGTAGGTATGGGTGCCTCCAAGGTCAGAGATTTGTTCCAGCAGGCGAAGGAAAAGGCTCCCTGTATCGTATTTATCGATGAGATTGATGCCATCGGTAAAAAGCGTGACGGACAGATCGGCGGAAACGATGAAGCGGGAGCAGACTCTGAATCAGCTCCTGACGGAAATGGACGGATTTGAAGGAAATACAGGTGTTATTATCCTGGCTGCCACGAACAGACCGGAAACACTGGATCCGGCACTTTTGCGTCCGGGCCGTTTTGACAGACGTGTACCTGTGGAACTACCGGACCTGAAGGGCAGGGAAGAGATCATCCGTGTACATGCAAAGAAGATCAGAGTCGGTGATAACGTAGATTACAGTAAGATCGCCCGTATGGCATCCGGTGCATCCGGTGCTGAGCTGGCCAATATCGTCAACGAGGCGGCGCTCCGTGCGGTCAGAGATAACAGAGAATATGCAACGCAGGAAGATCTGGAGGAAAGCATTGAAGTTGTCATTGCAGGCTACCAGAAGAAAAATGCGATTCTGACCGATAAGGAGAAGCGGATCGTAGCTTATCATGAGGTCGGACATGCGCTGGTTGCTGCAAAGCAGACGAATTCTGCACCGGTACAGAAGATCACGATCGTACCGCGTACTTCAGGAGCACTTGGTTATACGATGCAGGTAGAGGAAGGCAATCACTACCTCATGACAAAGGATGAACTGGAAAACAAGATCGCCACACTGACAGGTGGACGTGCTGCAGAAGAAATCGTATTCAGCTGTGTGACGACAGGTGCATCCAATGATATCGAACAGGCAACAAAGCTGGCAAGATCCATGATCACCCGCTATGGTATGAGTAAAGATTTTGATATGGTGGCAATGGAGGCACAGACCAACCAGTATCTGGGAGGTGACACATCACTGACCTGTTCCGCCGAGACACAGACGATGATCGACCAAAAGGTCGTAGAGCTTGTCAGAAAGCAGCATGAAAAGGCTGCACAGATCCTGCTGGAAAACAGAGAAAAGCTGGATGAAATTTCGCAGTATCTTTACCAGAAGGAAACGATCACAGGCGAAGAATTTATGCAGATACTGAATTCCTAAAATGCCACGCATAGGCGGGCTGAAATAAAAGAAATTTACAGAGATGGAGAGCTGTTATTCTGGATGAAGACAGCCTCCATTTCTGTCTATATGCTGTAAAAAGATATCTGTGATATCCGGGTCAAAATGGCTGCCACGGCTTTCCCGGATGATAGAAACAGATTTCTCCACGGAGAAGCCTTCTTTATAATGGCGGTTGGAGCGGAGCGCGTCATACACATCACAGATCGCCATGATCCTTGCGGATAACGGGATCTCCGTTCCTTTCAGATTACACGGATAGCCGCCGCCCGCAAATTTCTCATGATGATAATATGCCATGTTGTATGCAATATGGACGTATTCGTCATTCTCCAGTTTCCCAAGAGTTTCTTTGATGATCCTTGCACCCTCAGCCGGGTGTTTTTTCATGATTTCATATTCCTCATCCGTCAACTTGCCGGGCTTTTGCAGGACATAGTCAGGTACTGCGATTTTTCCGATATCATGAAGCTTTGCTGCGGCAGAAACCATCTGCGCATAGTCATCGGTGATGCGGTCTGCGTATTTGGGGCTGTTCTGCATGGCATGTGTCAGAATTTTGACAAAGTTACTTGTATTCTTGATATGTAATCCTGTGATGCCGTCTCTTGCTTAGATCATGGCAGCAAAACTACCGATCACGGAACGCTGGATTTTGATGATTTCATGTGTCTTGGCAGATACCTTTGCTTCTAAGTGGCTTGTATAATAATAGCTTTCTGTTTCATCACTGACCAGGACGGCATATCCGTAAGTCCGTCCCTGCCTGGTGATCTCGCGTCCGGTGATGTGATAAACGCTGTTGGCAGACTGGGGCACATCTTCATGATCGTGTCTTTCTCCCCGGAACACATAGCCGTTTTTGACGATCAGGTGCTCGTTTTTCTGTATCAGATCCTTCAGAACCTGTATAAACGGCTCTGTATAATGCTTTTCAATATAGCGCTGCATCAGCCGGGCATTTTTATTCTGGTATATGACACCATCGTCATTATCAAAGACAAAGAGTGCTTCCTCCATGCCATCCATAGACTCATCCTTGGCAAAAGACAGCGTATTAAAGAGCTGGAAGTGTATCATCAGGATAATGAGCATCTGCACGCAGACAAAGTAGGAAAGAACTGTCGTATCATAGCCGTTTGTGCAGCCGGATAAAAAGAGCAGAAAGCCGATCAGACAAATGGTGATCATGGCAAGGCAGAGAAACATCTGCCGTTTGATCAGCCAGTCTTTTGTAGATCGGATCTTTCGGATTCCGATGACTGTGATCGCAATGAAATACAGCAATGTCATGCCGATGAACAGATAATAAAAAGAGACCGTGTCCCAGAACAAGATGACAGTAGGAATCAGAGTAGATATATTGGATAGAGGTATAAAAAAAGAATGCAGATCACAGGTAAAAAAACAAGTGTTGTGATCAGCAGATGAAAAGCAACCAGAGCACCCTTGAGCAGGTCAGAAAGATTTACCTTACAGAATTCTACGACGAAAAAGAAAATACAGAGGGTGATATAGGGCTTGCCCAGATAGGCGATCTTAACACCGATCAAAGCGGTTTCAAGGCTATCTGATTTCAACTCAACCAGATAGCCGACAAGGTTGACTAAAACTGAAATAAGAAGTAAAAGCATCAGGTTCTGCATATAAGAGCCCTTCTGCTTCATCACGTAAATAATTTCAAAGATCAGTAGTGCAATGCTGATGTATTCAATGCCTATCATTAGTGTATACATAAAATGTCTTCACTCCCCTTGTGCCCTCTCTTATGAAGATAGCACATTTACGGGATTAAGAAAAGAACGAAAATGCCATAACAGCAATTCCGAGGATCACAAGGATCACACCGGTAACGCGGTTCAGTGTTTTCGGCGTTGCTTTATTGGCAAATACAGCTGCGATCCTTGCCCAGACCAGGGTGAATACAATGCATAAGATCCAGATAAGCGGATCCGGCAGACCACCGATCGCAAAGTGGGAGGCAGCTCCTGTAAATGCGGTAAATGCCATGATGAAGACACTCGTTCCCACCGCAGTTTTTAACTCATAGCCAAGGACAGAAGTCAGGATCAGCAGCATCATCATACCGCCGCCTGCACCGACAAAGCCGCAGATAAATCCAATCATCACGCCGCAGATGACAGACTGCAGGGCGCGCTTTTGGGCGGAAACCTGTCCCATAGCTTCTTTTGTGGTCATGACCGGCTTTACGATAAATTTAATACCGAGCAGGAAGGTCATGAAAACAGAAAAACTGCCCATCGTATGGGATGGCACAAGACTGGAAATATAGCTGCCGACAACTGTAAACAGAAGAACGGTAACCATCATGATCAGTCCGTTTTTGACATCCAGATTTTTGTTTTTGCCATAGGTATAGGCAGAAACAGCACTGGCAAGCACATCCGAGGACAGGGCGATACCGACTGCCATATATGGATCAATGCCAAGGAAGGTGATCAGTATGGGACTGATGACGGCTGCAGCACTCATGCCTGCAAAACCGGTTCCGAGACCTGCTCCCATACCGGCTAAAAAAAGTAACAAGAATGGTAATTAAAAGCTTCATATTGTAAATGCTCTCCTCCGGTAACTGATCCAGATTCTCTTCCATCTGTTTCAGACCGTTTATAATGATTTCTTTTGTTCCTTCATCGATACCTGTCATCAGAGCATCCATGAAATGCATCTGCAAAGCTCTGCCCTTTTCAATAATGGGCGCGGCTTTTTCTGTACAGAAAAGCAATGTTTTGCGCCGGTCGGAAGGTGCTGCTTCTCTGATCAGATAGCCTTTCGCTTACAAGCCTGTCTACGTTGACAGAGACCAGATTTGCTTTGATCTTCCGAAATTCCACAATATCGCTGGCTGTCCGGTATTCCGGATTGTTAGCCAGAAACAGCAGAATATCAAAGGCTGTCTGCGGCAGATGCAAGGCATGGCATAAAGGCTTGCAGGCAGCAGTATAGGCAGATGAAAACTTGTGCATAAAGGAAAGTCCTGCATTCATAAATCATTCCCTTTTTCTGTCATGTAAATACTTCGAAAATGAATAGTTCAATTTTGAAGTATATTAACATGGCATGGAGAATTTGTAAAGAGAAAAATAGATGAAAATGCAGATAACGATTGACAGCACTGTAATTATGCTGTATATATAAATATACACAGATGATACACAGATACAGACGAATCCTATTTTAAACAGGGAGGAAAGAATCAATGCTGGAACTGGATCAGGTTTCAAAACGGTTAGGGAGCTTTCAGCTCCGCAACATTACAATACAGATTCCGACAGGGTATTTATGCGGTCTTGCCGGAGAGAACGGAGCAGGAAAGACATCACTTCTGCATATGCTGCTCGGATTATACCGGCCGGATAGCGGAACTGTCAGATCGATGGGAAAATATATGAGGAAAACGAAATAGAAATACGGCAGCAGACAGGTATTGTTCTGGCAGAAGATCTGCTGCATCCGGCATTTTCCCTTTGCAGAACGGACGGTATTATGGCAGCTTTTATAATGGATACGAGGAGGTCTGTTTTGTGGAAAAACTGAAGCAGTATCACCCCGGATCCACGAGAAAAATTCGGACATCTTTCCAAAGGGCAGAAGCTGAAATGTCAGTTTGCATTTGCACTGGCATGTCATCCGGCTTATCTTTTTCTGGATGAGCCTGTGGCTAACTTTGATCCGGAATTTAAAAAGCAATTCTTTGCGGACCTGTGTGCCTTTATCGGGGGTGGAGAACGGACAGCTGTTTTATCGACACATGAGACAGAGGATCTGGACAGACTGGCAGACTATCTGATTTTTATGAAAGAGGGAGAAGCGGTCATTGCATCGGATATGGAGAAGTTTCGTGACTCGTATCGTATTGTATCGGGAGAATCCTATAAGATCAGGCTGCTCAGACCGGATGCGATCGTGAAGCTGGAAGAACGGGAATTTGGTGCGAGGGCACTTGTCAGACACAGCAGACTGCTTTCATATGATAAATCTCTGCTGGTTGCCTACCCGACCATTGCGGATTTTATGTATTTTATGAGCTGAGAGGAAATGGATATGAAAGATAAAAAACAGAAGTCTGATAAAAGAATATGCTATGAAATGGAATCTGCATGACATAAAAAAGAGCCTGTCAGGTAAACGGATTTCCTGCCTTTTTTGGTATTGTTATGCTGTTTGGACTGCTTTCAGGCGGGGTATCGAGAGCAGATGAAGAGATATTCGTCAGTGATTTTCTGACCGGACTGGCAGTCCTGCTGCCAATCGGTCTTGTGTGGCTTTCCATCTGTCTGCATCCGGTGAAACGGGAAAAGATGTATTATCTATGCCCAATGGATCACGATACAAGACTGCGGTGGATCTGGCAGGCATACTTGTGTGCAGGGCTGATTCATCTGACCGTTTTCCTGACAGGACTTATTATTCTGGCGGTTCTCAGCGGCTATGAATGGCGCGCGTTTCTGCTTTTGTTTTGTAATGATCTGTTTTTCAGCTTTACGGTGCAGGCAGATGAGAAAGAAGACGGATTTGGTTACAGCCTGCTCTTTGTGTTTTTTGTTTCCGTTTATCTGCTGACTACAGTTATGTGCCTTCCGTTTGTGACCGGAGCAGAGCATTCGGACACACTGCTGAACCTGCTTCTGATTGCTGCAATGGTCGTGGAACTGCCCTTATTCTGGAAAATTCTGCAGATGATCCGAAGGAAAATACAAAATGCAGGCATGTATGAGGAGGCTGTTGTAAAGTGAAAATAACGATATTACCGCAGGGAACAATGGCAATTTATGAACAGATCGTAAATCAGCTGAAAAAATGAGATCGTTACTGGAGAGCTTTACGCCGGGAGAAGCTCTTCCGTCTATCCGTATGCTGGCAGCCGATCTTTCCGTCAGTGTGATCACGACAAAACGGGCTTATGAAGAACTGGAAAAGGAAGGACTGATCCGTTCTGTGGCAGGCAAAGGGTTTTATGTGTGAATCCAATAAGGATTATCTGAAAGAAAAAAGCAGCTTATGATGTTGGAAAAGAGGCTGGCTGAGCTTATCTCGGATGCCAGACAGGCAGGCATGTCCTGCAGGGATTTTGTAGATATGGCAACAGTTCTGTACGAAGGGAAGTAGAAGCATATGGAAGAGACAATTTTACAGCTGGTGCATGTAACCGGTAAAAAACAAAGAAATGGATTTCAGATCACAGATGTAATGATGCAGCTTAGGGAGGGCTACATCTATGCGATAGCAGGCGAAAACGGAGCGGGCAAAACAACATTGCTTGAATTGATCGGAAGAGAGGACAGCCGGTATACGGGAAACATGATTTTTGATGGAATGGATCTTAAGGCAGAGCATGCAAAAGCAATGGAAGCTATCGGGATCATTTCAGAGGACTGCCTGTTTTTTGAGGACAGAAACGGAAAAGAAAATGCTGCTATTCTTGGTGATTTCTATGAAAATTATGAAAAAGAACGGTTCTTTTCCTATTGCAAACGATTTCAGGTGCCGCTTTGTACATCTTATATAAATTTGTCACGCGGGGAAAAGATCAAGTGGCAGATCTGTTTGCAGCTGCCCGTAATTGCAGACTGTATATGCTGGATGAGGCAACGGCCGGAATGGATCCGGTGTTCCGTAAAGTTTTTTTTTGATCTGCTGCATGAGATCATGGCACAGACGAAGGCATGCATTTTGATGACAGATCATAACCTGCATGAGATCAGCAGGCAGACAGATTATGTGGCGTATATGGAGAACGGAAGGCTCAGTGGCTGGAAAGAAAGCATGGAGGTGGAAGCTGATGTTTGGATATGACAGAAAAACAACAGGAAAAAATAGAAAAATTATACGAAAAGAGAAAAAATCTGGTATCCGGATCATGTGATGCACACTTTTCTGATGTGGCTTTTGACCGGTATTTCTATGATTATTCTCCTGTTTCCTTATCAGGCATATGCACATGACCACAGTTTTTATCCCACTCTTATCTGTATGTATGCGTTATACAACTGGGGGATTCAGATTTATGCCGGCAAATACAGTCTGGTGCGTCAAAATGGGAAAACACATCCAATAGAGGAACTGCTTTGTTATGTGCCTGTCAGTAAGCGGCAGATTATTCTTTACAGAATAAAAAAAGTGCAAAAACCGGTGATACGGCTTGCACTTTTTAATCTACTGGTAAAATGTTTCTTATCCTGTGTGATTTACCACAGTATTTCGGTTTTTGACATTATACTGCCGGTTCTTGTTTCTGTTGTTTGTACCGTTTATGCTTCTTATGCTTCCTTTTCTTCGTGATATTCTTTTTCGGTATTGACATTCCAGATGGCTGTCTTATCGGTAGAGCCTGCCTTGATGGCATTTACGGCTTCGATCGCTGTCAGCATGGAGTGATCCATGTTGTTGTAGCGGTGCTGTCCGTTACGGCCTAAACAGAACAGATTGTCAAAGGAGGAGAGGTAGCTTTCTACCTGATCAAAATCTTTGTAGGTACCAAAGTAAGCAGGATATGCTTTCTTGACACGGATATGTGTGGCATCCAGTACATCTTCCTCTTTTACGATATCGATCTTAACAAGCTCACTGATCGCAAACTTGATGAAATCTTCGGAGGACATATTCCACATATCATCGCCCTCACTGCAGAAGTATTCCAGCCCCATCCAGACAGTATCCTCATTATGCGCCGGCATATAAGGCGACCAGTTATTGAAAATCTGTAATCTGCCGATGCGGACGTCTCTTTCCTGAATGTAGATCCAGCAGTCAGGCACAATGTTATTGACTGTTTTCATTTTTGTCAGATTTTTGATCAGCAGTTTGTTGACCAGAAGTCCTACGGTGATGAAATCGCGGTAAGGAAGCTCTTTTGCGATGTCATGCACTTTGGCAGGAACGGTATCCCCCATGGAAAGTACCAGATCCTTGACTGGCATAGTGGAGAAGTAGTAATCGCCTGTATAGGTCGTCTGCTCGCCTGTCAGCTTTTCCTGCGCGCTGCCGCCGTTCGTGACCCTGGTGCAGGTAATGCCGCTGATCTGCCCGTTTTCTGTCAGGACAGCAGTTGCTTTCTGTCCGAAATAAATCTCGCCGCCCATTTTTTCAATCTCAGATGCCATCTTTTCCCAAAGCTGTCCGGGCCCTTTTTTCGGATACATGAACTGCTCGATCAGAGAAGTCGAATCTGTCTTGTAATTCGGGTTAAACAGATGACGCAGGAAATCTGCGATCACCTTACCAAGCGATAATTCCTTGACGCGCTGTGCACCCCAGTCCGGTGCAATCTTACTCGGATGGACACCCCAGAGTTTTTCTGTGTAATCTTCAAAAAACATGCTGTAGAGCGGTCTGCCGAAACGGTTGATATAGAAATCCTCCAAAGAGTTTTCTTTGCGTTTGACAACGCAGGAATACAGATAGCCGAATCCTGCTTTCATTGTACGGACAAATCCCATGTTGATAAAAAGTTTCCGGTTTCATGGAGATCGGGTAATCAAAGAACTTACGCAGAAAGAAAATACGGCTGACACGGGTACGGATCAGAGATACTTCGTCCGTCTGCTCCGGGTCAGGACCGCCTTCTGCGAGCGGTTTTTTCTCTGCCAAGCAACAGGTCGTCCTTTGCCGGAGCACCTGCAGGGGCATGAGTTCTTTCCAGATGTCATTGACCTGTTCGTTTTTTGAGAAGAAGCGGTGACCGCCCAGATCCATACGGTTTCCTTTATATTCTGCGGTACGGGAAATACCGCCGATAAATTCACTTTCTTCTATAATAATGGGATGGATGTCAGTTTCTTTTAATAATTGATAGGCAGCAGTCAGTCCGGCAGGACCTGCGCCGATAATAATTGCTTTTTTCATAAATACCTTTCCTTATCATCATACTCTTTTTTATGATACCCAAATTTGTGTACAAGGTCAATGGTTAAAGGTTCAAAAATATCCTGCAGGCAAAACTACGTCTACAATAAAATAATGCGGCATATGATTTACAAAAAGCAGTGGTAGCGGCTATGAATTTTAAAGAGTTATATGCAGAGCAAAAAAATGTGATCTGGACAGTTCTCATTCTGGCTGTATTGGTGGTGGGATTTCTGACGATCGCACCACAGGTATTTCATGCCAGCAGCAGTGTAAACGGCAGAAATCTTCCTATTTATTGTGTGGAAACGGATGAAAAAAAGGTGGCATTGTCCTTTGATGCGGCGTGGGGGAATGAGGATACGCGCAGAATACTGGAAATTTTGAAGAAACATAATACTCATGTGACCTTCTTTATGACCGGTGGCTGGGTGGAGAGTTATCCCGAGGATGTCAAAGCAATACTGGCAGCAGGGCACGACCTTGGAAATCACAGCGAAAACCATAAACAGATGAGTCAGCTTTCCGATGAGGAATGCAAACAGGAGCTTATGAAGGTACATGAAAAGGTAAAGGAGCTGACAGGCTATGACATGTTTTTGTTCCGTCCGCCTTACGGCGATTATGACAATCATGTCATAACAAATGCGGAAAGCTGCGGATATTACGCAATACAATGGGATGTTGACAGCTTAGATTGGAAAGATTATGGCGTGGATTCCATTATCCAGACAGTCTGCGGGCATAAACATCTGGGAAACGGATCGATCATCCTCTGCCATAACGGCGCCAAATATACGGCGGATGCACTGGATACCATGCTGACCAATTTAGAGAACGCGGGGTATCAGGTCGTCCCGGTCTCAGAACTTATTTTGCGTGAAAATTATCATATGAATACAGAGGGCAGACAGATTCCCCCGATGCCTGAAAGCAGGCCGATGTTATGACACCTGAAAGTCGATTGCGGCAGTCTCCTACATATGGTAAAATATGGCAATAGGAGGCTGCCATGCTGTTTCAATCAGGTGCATTTTTGATCTTTTTTTCCAATCGTTATATTGCTGTTTTATCTGATCCCCCAAAAGGGGCAGATGCCGTTTTTGTTAGCCGCCAGTTACTATTTTTTTATATGAACTGGAACGCAAAGTACGCGCTGCTTCTTTTATTTAGTACAGTTCTGACCTATAGCTGTGCACGGCTGATCGAGAAGGCAGAAAGCGCAAAGAGCAGAAAGGTATTTCTGATCCTGTGCCTTGTCTTGCAGCTCGGTATTTTATTTGGTATGAAATATCTGAATTTTGCGGTATCTCTGCTTGCGCGGCTTTTACTGCTATTGCATGTGGAACTCACGGTGCCTGCATTTGATATTGTTCTCCCGGTCGGGATCAGCTTTTATACTTTCCAGGCACTTTCCTATGTGATCGATGTTTACAGGAAAGAAGAGCCTGCGGAGAAAAATTTCCTGCAGTATGCCTTGTATGTCAGCTTTTTTCCGACGATCCTTTCAGGCCCTATTGAGCGGAGTAAAAATCTGCTCATGCAGATCCGACAGCAGAAGCGGCTTAATCCGGAAAAGATCGTAACAGGGCTTCTTATCATGGCATTTGGATATTTTCAAAAGCTCATCATAGCCGGACGGGCTTCCGTCATGGTCGATCATGTATACCAGAACCCGGATAGCAGCAGCGCACTGCAGATCCTGCTTGCTGTTTTTCTATTCTCGATACAGATCTACTGTGACTTTGGCGGTTACAGTATGCTGGCACTTGGTGCAGCCAAGGTGCTCGGTTTTGACCTGACAGAGAACTTCAGACAGCCGTATCTGGCAGTTTCCATACAGGATTTCTGGCGCAGATGGCATATCAGCCTGTCTACATGGTTTCGCGATTATCTGTATATTCCGCTGGGTGGCAGCAGATGTAGCAGGATTTGCAAGTACAGAAATATTATGATCACCTTTCTGGTCAGCGGTATGTGGCATGGCGCAGGGCTGCATTATCTGGTCTGGGGCGGACTTAACGGCTTTTTTCAGGTGTGCGAGGATGCGTTTTCCACAGTGCGCAGACGGCTCCCATGTAAGCGCCTGCTAACTTTCATTGTGGCAAGTTTCACATGGGTGTTCTTCCGCGCGGAAAGTGTATCGCGTGCAGTTCATATCTGCCTTGGAGTATGCAGGATTTCAGGTAGTCACATGAGGCAGCTTTTGGAAATGGGACTGGGCAGGACAGATGTGATTGTGCTTGTTATTGCTATAGCGGTATTGATCGTGGCAGACCTTTTGCATGAAAAAGGGATTTCCTTTACTGCATGGCTTTTGCAAAGAAAAATCGGTGTCAGGTACGTAGTGTATCTGGCTGTCTGTATGGTGCTTCTTTTGCAGGTGGTGGCAGATTTCGGACAACCTGCGGCAAGCTTTTTGTATTTTCAGTTTTAGGATAGAGGAATCTACAAATGAAAAAAATTATTACAATATACAGGAAAAATACTGCTTTTTCTGCTGTTGTTATGCGGCCTTTGTATCCTTACATTGCTAGCTTCTGCAAAAAGAGCCGATGAAGGGGCTTCTGGCAGAACTGACACGCAGTACAGACTACGGAGCCGGGTATAACCAGGGGGCATCCGAGATCATACCGACGATAGAAAAGGTACAGAAGGAAGACGCTTATACAAAGCTGCTGATCGGAGACAGTGTCTGTTTCCGGTTGTTTTCGGAGCTGCAGGACTTAAATACACAGTATCTGATCGCCGGAACAAACCGGGGGTGTCACGATGTCCGGGCAGTATATTTTAGTGGAAGAGTTTTTAAAGCATCACCCACAGGCAACGGATGTCTATTTATCCGTGATCGAGGATTCTCTGATCACCGATTATGAAACGGGATACGGCTATCAGTATGGTGTTATGCCGTTTGCGGAAACGGATACGTTGAAGCTGCTGGATCCGGAGACGAGGGAAGCAGATGGCGCATGTATACGGCGGACTGTTTATTAAGGAAAGGATTGTCTGGTTGATCGAGGATTCGCCTCTGAATAAAAAAGCTTTATTATAATTTGCTGGACAAGCTGAATCCCACATATTCTAAATTGACTTTCCCGGATGTGACGATTAGATATCTGGTCAAAATGAAAACACTTTGTGAGGAAAACGGCGTGCAGTTCCATCTGCTGGCAGAGCCGCTCAAGGATATAGAACAGAGGCATGAAATAGAAAAAACACTGCGGGCAGAATATGAAAAAACAGAGCTTGCAGACTGTTTTCCGGATTATTTTGATCAGATCACATATTACCCGGAGGAACGGTTTTCCGATAATGTACATCCGGTCGGAACACGGGAAGAGCTCAATGAAATGATCCGCGCCATGCAGCGGAAATCCGGCTGTATGCAGGATCTTGTGCTGGAATAAAAGTGGAAAAAGTATCACACAGAGCAAAAAGAGAAGAGATGAGAGGCAAAATGGCAACTTGTTATATTTATGGCGCAATGCCATGTGGTAGTACAGAGAAATTAGAAGAAGGCGATCTGCTGATCGCTGCAGATGGCGGCTATGCTTATCTGCAGGGACAAAAGCCGGATCTTGTCGTGGGAGATTTTGATTCGCTGGGATATGTACCGGAGGGCGAGCAAATCATCAGACATCCGGTGCAGAAGGATGATACGGATATGCTGCTTGCTGTCAGGGAAGGACTGAAAAGAGGCTATCGGAAGTTCGTGCTTTATGGCGGGATCGGTGGTAGACTGGATCATACGATCGCTAATCTTCAGGTGCTGGCTTTTTTGCAGGGGCAGGGCTGTCAGGCTGTTTTATACGGAGAGAAGGAAGAAGTGCATCTGCTCCATAATGAAACACTTATCTTTTCTGCCGGCAGAAAGGGGCTCCTTTCTGTATTTTCCTTTGAAAAAGAAGCAAGGGGCGTGACACTCCGCGGACTTGCCTATGAGCTGACAGATGCGGTGCTGACCAATACTTTCCCGATCGGTACAAGCAACGAATTCATCGGAACAGAAGCACAGATCACCGTTGCAGACGGGAGTCTGCTGGTGATCTGTGAGAGAGAACAGAAGTTATGATGTCAATGATCCCATCTCTTTTATAACTTTTTATTTCTTTTATAACTCTTTATAACTTTTGACAACGGTTTATTAAAAAAATAAAATCTTCTTCCTATTTGAAAGCGCATATGCTATACTACATCCATCTAAGCGGTCAGCCTGACTGCATCAAAAGATCCATTCGGATCGAATTACCCAAAGTGAATTGTTCAGAATACAAACAGGAAGGAGTTTTTATGCAAAAAACAGAATATGGTTACCGGAGAGCGGTAAGGATAGGGATCATCTGCCTTATTTTTGCCTTGTGTATGAGGGAATATGCCTTTGGCAGTGTTGTCGTGGATGAGGTGTTGATCGGCGGGCAGGAGGAGCAAGCGCCGGTTGATGCTGCGCCAGCGGCGCAGGAATCGGCAGAACCGGATGCAGCGCAGCCCGTGTCGGAGGCACAAACAAAACCGGAATCACAGTCAACAATGAAACGGCAAGCAAAAACTGCCGATTCATATCCTGTGTCAGAATTGGATACAAGATCCGCAACTCCCGCACCAAGCTCCAAAGTCGCTGGAACACCACGACCGGATACAGAAGCACCCGGGCAGGAAAAAATTCGCCACACCTGTAAGCAAAGCGGATGGCATGGGGACAGATCCCGGACAGTCCAAAGTCCCGGCAGAAAGCACAGCCTCAGTTTCCGCAAATGACAGACAGCAATTTCATGTACCAAATCAGGAAACGCAGACAAATGGGGATAAAACAGCCAAATCGGGAAATAGCAGTGGAAAAAATGGCAGTGGAGAGACTGCGAAACAGGAAAGGAAGGCACAGGAGCAGCCTTCTGTCTGGCAGGACACTGCAGAGACAACAGGCAAAGAAAAAACGGAAGGCGGTGAAGAAACGGAAGAAAAAACAGGAGGTCCGTTATTACCGGGTTTTATCATCCTTTGTATCGTATTGCTTCTGGCAGGCTGTATTTGCCTGATCCGCGACAATAACATTGACTTGAAGAAATAAGACAGCTTATAATAGAGCCTGTGATATTTGATCGTGTAAATATCGGTGCGGAACCAAGGTCTTTCACCCACCTGTGAGCAGGCTTATGAGGGTTTAGACCTTTAGACCCTGGCATCATAGCAATTATATAGGAAAGAGATGCGATATGCAGTTTGAAGATAAGAAAATAAAAAACGGAATATTGTGGATCCTGATCCTGTTATCTGTCGTGGCAGCGGTAAATCAGCTCCTGATCGGCTTTGATATTGATGAAGGTTATGCGGTTTCCATGCCATTCCGGCTTCTGCAGGGAGATCACCTGTTTGCGGATATGTGGGAGGTACACCAGACTTCCGCGCTTCTGCCCGCGGCTTTTTATGGCTGTTTTATCAGGCGACCGGATCGACCGCTTATATGGTGCTTTATCTGCGCATTGTTGCGACACTGCTACATCTTGGCATGACAGTGTTTATTTACAGAAAGACAAGAAAATATCTGACAGCGGACTGGAGCCTTTTATTTGCACTTTTGTATCTGAACCTCTTACCGAAGTGGATCATATCGCTGGATTTTTCCATGCAGCAGGTATGGGGACTTACCTTATTGTTTACATGCTTACTGGAAGAAAGAGGAACGGAGAAAAAACAGCTTTGGCAGGATTTTCTGGCGGGACTTTCCCTGGCATTTACAGTGCTTGCCTATCCGGGCATGGTGCTGTATATCCGGCGGTTTTAGTGACGATCTGTATGTGTAACAAAGCACTTTCCGGAAGGAAAGATAAAAGCAGAAAATGTATTCTTTTTACTGCAGGCTGTGCGGTCAGTGCAGTTGTATTCTTTCTATATATACTGCTGTTTATGCCGGTGGCTGATTTTCTTTCCGGTATTCCGAAGGTATTTATGGACGGAACCCACCAGTTTACAATGCAGACAAAGCTGCTTTTATATGGGCAGCAGTGGCTGAATGTGGTAAAGCAGCTATTGATCCTCAGTGTACTTCCGCTGCTTGCAGCACTTATCCTGCAGATCTTTAAGCAGAAGAAAAGGAAGGAAAAGGGTAGCCTGTTTCTGGCGTTCCTCTTGCTCTTTATGGCAGAAACCTCTCTTTTGATGATCCTTGGCAATCTTGTTGGCATTCAGATGGGACCGTTCCATTTTCAGGTGCGTTATCTGCTGTTTTTCCTGTGCATCTGTATTGCCGGATGGAATGTGCGAAATACGGACAGACCACTGTTTTATGTGCCAATCTTCCTGATGCTGGTCGCATTTGTGGGCATTTTGGTATTTTCCAATGTAGGACCGGATTCGAGCAGTTCTTACCTGGGACTTGGCATTCTGGCGGGCTTTTCTTTGCTTTTGAAAAAATATCCGCAAAAAAAGAACAGCTATTATTTGCGACGACAGTGCTTTTTGTGCTCAGTCTGTTGTTCTGCAAAGGGTATTATGTGCGCATTACGGAATATGGGCCTTCCACAGTCAGACAGCAGAGAGTTCAGGTGACGGAAGGGGCACTTGCCGGGATTTATGTACTACCCGAAGAGGCGGAGCAGTATATGCAGGAGCATGAGACGGTGCAATGTGTGACACAGCCGGATGATAAGCTGCTGTTTCTGGGAACGGACGGTATTTTGAATTTATCCGCAAACTGCCCATTTGTTTCACCGTCTACGATCAGTACGCCGGCATTTAATGAGCAGTGGGTGGAATATTTTACAGAATACCCGGAAAAAGAGCCGACGGTGATCGTACTGGCTAAGAATACGATCGATAACAGAGAGAAATTTTTTGCACAGAATCCGTTTGGAAAATGGATTGCGGAAAAATATGATAGATTGCATATGGAAGAAACAGAATCTTTGTGTATAATAAAGAAGGAAAAATCTGAATGATAGCAGGACTGAAAGAAAACAGAGAAAGCAGGAGGCAGCACAGATGAGTTGGGAAGAGAACGTCAGAAAGGTTGTGCCTTATACACCGGGGAACAGCCGAACAAAGCGCATATGATCAAATTAAATACAAATGAATGTCCTTATCCGCCCGCACCGGGTGTGACAGAGGCACTTGCCGGATTAAAGCCGGAGGATTTCCGTTTATACCCGGATCCGAACGCAGACAGTCTGGTCAGCGTACTGGCAGAGTATTACGGACTGGAAAAGGAAAACGTATTTGTCGGCGTTGGTTCCGATGATGTGCTGGCACTTGCTTTTCAGACATTCTTTAACAGTGACAGACCGATCGTATTTCCGCAGATCACATATTCCTTTTATGATGTGTGGGCAGATCTTTACAAAATCCCATATGAGAAAAAGCCGCTGGCAGCGGATTTCCACATCCGCAAGGAAGACTATATGGGAGCAAACGGCGGTGTGATCTTCCCGAATCCCAATGCACCGACAGGCCTTTTGGAGGATCTTTCCGTGATCGAGGAGATCGTGCAGGCAAATCCTGATGTTGTAGTGATCGTGGATGAAGCATATATTGATTTTGGGGGAGAAAGTGCGCTGCCACTGATCAAAAAGTATGACAATCTGCTTGTGGTACAGACATTCTCCAAATCGCGCGCCATGGCGGGCATGCGGATTGGATATGCGATGGGAAACGCAAAGCTGATCCGGTATCTGAATGATGTGAAGTTTTCAACCAATTCCTATACAATGAACCGTCCGTCCCTGCTGCTGGGCGTTGCGGCGGTAAAAGATGATGCGTATTTTAAACGGACAACGGCAAAGATCGCAGCAACCCGCGAGCGGGTAAAGCAGGCACTGAAGGAGCTTGGTTTTACTTTCCCGGATGCAAAAAGAGCAACTTTATTTTTGCAACGCATAAGAGCGTGCATGCGGTAGAACTGTTTGAAGCACTGAAGCAGCAGAATATTTATGTCCGTCATTTTTCGGATCCGCTGATCGATAATTATCTGCGCATCACGATCGGAACAGATGAGGAAATGGACGTATTTATCAGCTTTGTACGTTCTTATCTGCAGAAAAAAGAATAATAAGTAAAAAATAAAAGGAGTATTTATGTTGAAAAAGTATTTATTGGTGTTTTTTGTTTCTATGGTACCACTGATCGAGCTGCGAGGTGCGATTCCGTATTCCCAGCTTCCGCGTGTCAGTCTGCCGCTTCTGCAGGCATATATTGTCGCTGTGATCGGAAATATGGTTCCGGTTCCGTTTATTTATCTTTTTGCAAGACGTGTGCTGGAATGGGGCGCTGATAAGCCGGTGATCGGTAAGTTTTTCCGTTTCTGTCTGGAAAAAGGTGAAAAGGGTGGACAAAAGCTGCAGGAAAAGGCAGGAAGAGGACTTTTTGTGGCACTGCTTCTATTTGTCGGTATTCCGCTGCCGGGCACAGGCGCATGGACAGGAACACTCGCTGCCAGCATTCTGGATATGGATTTTAAATCCAGTATTACAGCGGTCATGCTTGGCGTGGTCTTAGCCGGTATCATTATGGGTGCGGCAAGTGCCGGTCTGTTCGGCGCACTGGGTGCTATTTTCTAGGAGGCAGCTATGGCAAGTTACGAAAGTTTTGCAAAGGTATACGATGAACTCATGGACAATGTTCCTTATGACACATGGACGGAGCATCTGATCAGAGATCTGAAGGAATACGACATAATAGATGGGCTGATCTGTGAACTTGGCTGTGGAACCGGAAATGTCACGACAAGGCTCAGTAAAGCCGGATATGATATGATCGGTGTGGATGATGTAGAGGAAATGCTTTCCGTTGCAAGAGAAAAGCAGGACAGCGAACAGATCCTGTATTTACAGCAGGATATGCGCAGCTTTGAGCTTTACGGAACGGTCAGAGCCGTGGTCAGCATCTGCGACTGTATGAATTATCTGCTGGAAGAGGAAGATCTTCTCAAGACATTCCAGCTTGTTAATAATTATCTGGATCCTGACGGCATTTTTATTTTTGATTTCAATACAATCTATAAATATAAGGAAGTCATGGGTGATACCGTCATAGCGGAAAACCGGGAAGATTGCAGTTTTATCTGGGAAAACTACTATGATGTGGAGGAAGAGATCAATGAATATGACCTGACGATCTTTGTACAGACGCAGGAAGATCTCTTTCAGAGATTTACGGAAACGCATCTGCAGCGAGGCTATACGCTCGAACAGATGCAGGAAATCCTGCAAAAAGCGGGACTTGTATTTTTAAAAGCAATCGATGTGGATACGCAGGGGGAAGTAACAGAGCAGACGGAGCGGATCTGTATCATTGCCAGAGAACATGGAAAACGAAAGGAAGCATGATTTTGTCAGATTATATTGTAAGAGCAACGGCAAAGCAGGCACAGATCAGAGCCTTTGCCATTACTTCAAGAGAACTTGTAGAAACAGCACGTCAGAAGCACAATACCTCTCCGGTCGTTACAGCCGCACTTGGCAGATTACTCAGTGCAGGTGCAATGATGGGCAGCATGTTAAAGGCGGATACGGATATACTGACGCTGCAGGTAAAGGGCGACGGTCCGATGCACGGACTGACGGTAACAGCAGATGCAAAGGCACGTGTCAAAGGCTATGCGGATGTACCGGATGTTCTTCTGCCACCGAATGCAAAAGGCAAGCTGGATGTTGGCGGCGCGATCGGAAACGGTATTTTAAGTGTGATCAAGGATATGGGACTGAAGGAGCCTTACTGTGGACAAACCGTATTGCAGACAGGTGAGATCGCGGAGGATCTGACCTATTATTTCGCAACCTCCGAGCAGGTTCCTTCCTCAGTTGGTCTGGGTGTCCTGATGAACAAGGATAATACAGTCAGACAGGCAGGCGGCTTTATCGTCCAGCTCATGCCATTTGCGGAGGAAGAAACGATCGAGCAGTTAGAGCAGAACCTGAGCCGCATTTCGAGTGTAACCTCTATGCTGGAAGAGGGAAAAACGCCGGAAGGTATTCTGGAAGTTTTGTTTGAAGGAATGGATCTGGAGATCGTGGATATGATGCCTGCTTCCTTCTACTGCAACTGCAGCAAGGAGCGTGTGGAGAAAGCGATCATTTCCGTTGGAAAAGAAAGAAATTACTGAGATGATCCGGGAAGAAAAACCGATCGAGGTGAATTGTCATTTCTGTAACACTGCGTATACGTTTACGCCGCAGGAACTGCAGGAATTGCTTAAAAAGTGTACAAAATAGAGTCAAATGAGGAGGATGGAACATGCAGCACGGTTTTATCAAGGTAGCTGCCATTACACCACAGATCAGGGTGGCAGATCCGTATTATAATGCAGAAAAAAATATGTGAGAAGATTGCAGAGGCAGAAGAGCATGGCGCAAAGATCATGGTATTTCCGGAGCTGTGTCTGACCGGGTATACGTGTCAGGATCTGTTTTTTACAGGATACGCTGCTTTCTGCGGCAGAAGACGCACTCAGACAGATCGTCGCCGCAAGT
>VOFC01003796.1_pt1 | contig 32027 bp, 38 predicted proteins | sample 5384161 | NCBI WGS metagenome assembly VOFC01 (sample SAMN12384722, study PRJNA508395) | human gut metagenome | isolation source: healthy gut B | host: Homo sapiens
TTCAGCGTATCTCCCCCCTTCACTTCCGGCTGGCGTTGAATGACGGGCATCTCCGGTTTTATCGGTTTAGCAGGTCCCTCTTGTTTCGGAGCAGAAGAAGTCGGTTTACGCTTCAAATTATAGTCATCTGTTTCAATCACGACGCACTCACGTATCGGCATCGGAATATCAAATCCATCCGCATCTTCCACCAACACAAAATCCTTTCCCTGGAATCCAGTTACGATTCCACCGCCTACCTCACTAAGAAAGCGTACTTTATCTCCCTATTTTCATTATTGTATATCCAATTAAAATTCAAACTCAAAAAAACGAGTAACAAAGATAGAGATTTCTATGAAATTAAAATGGAGATTCGGTTCTAAAAACAAACCGTCTGCCTTTATTCCTCTTTTTTTATTGTAACTTTGCACCCGACGAAATACCAAACATATAATCTAAAAATTCACCATTAACGACGAAAACCGATGAAAGAACTTATTAAAGTCATTGCTTTTTGATGCAGACGATACCTTGTGGAGCAATGAACCTTTTTTCCAGGAAATAGAGAAACAATATACAGACCTATTAAAGCCTTATGGCACTTCTGAAGATATTTCAGCCGCCTTATTTCAAACAGAAATGAATAATCTGAAATATCTCGGCTATGGAGCCAAAGCCTTCACCATTTCTATGGTCGAGACGGCTTTGCGAGTTAGCGGACGAAAGATTTCAGCCACAGATATCCAACATATTATTGAGTTAGGAAAATCATTATTAAAAATGCCTATCGAACTGTTGCCGGGAGTAAAAAGAAACGCTTAAAGTGTTGAAAGAGAAGGGTAAATACAAATTAGTAGTTGCCACTAAAGGAGACTTACTCGATCAGGAAAATAAACTGGAACGTTCCGGCTTAGCTCCCTATTTCGATCACATCGAAGTTATGTCCGATAAAACAGAGAAAGAATATCAACGAATGTTGAATATCTTACAGATTGCTCCTTCCGAATTTGTCATGATTGGCAATTCTCTGAAATCGGACATTCAACCTATTCTATCGCTGGGGAGGATATGGTATACATATTCCTTTTGAAGTCATGTGGAAACACGAAGTAGTAGACACATTCACACATGACCATCTGAAACAGGTGAAAAGATTTGATGAGTTGCTGCTTTTTGTTTTAAATAAGTTCTGTTCTTTCTTCAGATAAGCTTTAAATCTGAAGAAAGAAATCAGTAAACAATGCCATCTTATTGGATTACAAATCCAACAGTTTCATCAATTCAGCAGCCCGACACGCTTCTATCGAATTACCGACAGAGAGTTTCTCCAAAAATATTCTGCCGGTGTCGATTGACTGTATTCACACTAATATAAAGGGCAGCTGCAATTTCTTTACTAGATAGTCCTTTACGTATACAGCGAAGTATTTCTTTTCGCGTTCGGATAGGATATTGCGATGTTCTTCCGAAAGAAAGAGCGTTTCGACCTCTCCACGTTCCATATGGGTAATAGTGGGATATATCCCCTGCTCCGTTCGTTGATCTGCAGACAAGGTATAAAGACAAAAAATCAACCATACACTTCCGGAAGGAGTATTTTCCATAATCTGCACTAAATTATCAATATACTGATAGACTCCTTTCTCATTCATCATACGCAGTCTGCATCTGCCCCGATATTTCAGCCGTTCGCCGGGAGACATGGAAAAAGTCTTCTGGAAAAACTGATACTCCAATAACCGCTTTTCTACCAAGTCTTCAGGATGAATACGCCGATAAATACAATCTTCATCCATAGAATCAATCACACTTAAAGCAGCTTCTTCGGGAGTCAACCCTAGAAAATGCGCCCAAGGATGAACGGCAATGTAACTTTTTCCTATTCGAAAGATCTGAAATAACAGCACATCCACCATTAATCTCCGTCAATGAATGAATAAAGCGTTGATGTTGCTCTACAACTCCATTGTCCAATATTTCATCGGCTATCAGTTGTGTCGCATAAACTTCATCTATTTCCTTTTTGTAATACGTCCATCTTATAAAATGGTTATTATTCAGTATTGTTGCACACGGAGGTATGACCTATCTTTGCACCACAAAGATAAAGATAAATAAATTAGAAACGAACATGAAACATTTAAAAATCAAAATCATGTCAATCGCGTTATTGGCGGCAGCAACTTCTTCTATGGCACAAAGTCTGGACAAAATGAACTGGCTGAATGAGCCTCAACAATGGGAAATAAAAGATGGCAAAACCTTAGTGATGGATGTTCCTGCAAAAACAGACTTTTGGAGGATTTCTCATTATGGGTTCACAGTGGACGACGGACCTTTCTATTATGCGACTTATGGTGGAGAATTTGAAGCCAAAGTAAAGATAACCGGCAACTATGTCACCACCTTTGACCAAATGGGATTAATGCTGCGCATCGACCATGAGAACTGGATAAAAGCAGGTGTGGAATACGTTGATGGCAAACAGAATGTAAGTGCCGTAGTTACACACCGAACCAGTGACTGGAGTGTAGTACAACTGCCGGATGCTCCCCGCTCTGTATGGATAAAAGCAGTCCGTCGCCTGGATGCAGTAGAAATATTTTTCTCACGTGATGATAAAGAATATATTATGATGCGCACTTGTTGGTTACAAGATAATTGTCCTGTCATGGTCGGATTAATGGGAGCCTGTCCGGACGGGAAAGGGTTCACGGCCACATTCGAAGAATTTAAAGTGACTCCATTAGCCGATCAACGAAGACTGGAATGGGCAAAAGGCAAATGAACAAATAAAAAATCAGTCCTGATGCTATTTATTTAAATAGAGAGAAAGCTCTATTATAATATAAATGCGGTAGTATATCTTACTTTAAATGTTCTATTTTTAATATGATGAGTATAAATAGCATCACACGGATTTCCTCTTCCAGCAGTTCTGTTGTATAAAATAATGCAAGAATATACAGTTCCCGAGGAGTTTTTTTACATAAAACAGTCAAAAGATACACTATAATAAACTTATTGACAATCGTTTCTTTAAAAAGGAGTAACCAGTTCCTTTTTAAAGGAACGATTCATTGATCGGTGAGAAACACTTTATTCCTTTAAAAGGAGCATATAAAACTTTATTTTAAGTGCTATCCCAGAGCTAACCTACACCTGAAACAGCCAACACTCCACATATCAATTTGAGACAAAACAAAGGCAAGTTCTATACATCTATTCTATAAAAAACGCAGACTAAAACAAATTATTCCAAAACACAATCGATTTATTTCTTTTCTAAATTCGAAAACAGCAAATCCGTCTCATTTTCAACTCATGCCTAAATATATCCTGCATATATAGAATTATACAACGATAAAATATACGTTTTTTCATATTATCGCCAAAACCGTATATACTTATCTTTCTCACGATCCAACGCACCTTCATCGACACAATCACCCAACCGGAACCATGAATGTTCTATCAATGAGCCTCTCTTTTTAACAGACTTATCCCAGTTTCCTATCACTTGTCCTTCATGAAGAACAATCGGATAAAACAGACCATTATTGGTAAATGCTTTCGAGTAATGCTCTTTAGGCAAAACGTCTGTCCGGTCTTTATAACCAAGCAAATATTCATCATAAGAAGGAAGAAGATGCAAACTGCCGGTAACTTTTCCACGAGTCCGGCAATCTTCATGAATATACCATGTCTGTCCATTCCATTTCTTCTGCCGTTAATTCCGAATCAATCAAATAAATAGCCTGACGTGCCTCCGTATAGGCAGCCCCGACCACCAGACAAAATCTTGCAAAACAGCAGGAGCATGACTACGAAAATAGCTTCCTAGCCAAACGAGCCAAAGATTCATCTTTGGTCAATTCCGGCATCGGCGGCGGAACACGCTCTTCCAAAAGCGCATACGTACATTTACTTCCTTTATCTTCCCCACTATACAATCCCCACCTGCTCCGCACGAGCCATAAAGCGGGTCATACGATGATTATCCGCTACAATCCCCGAACGGTTAAAATGCTCGGCAATCTCCTGCCTCGTCAGGCTTTTCTTCCCACAAAGAATTTTCTCCAACAGATTATGACTTTTCGTATAGAGCTCTTCAGAAATTTCCAAGTCATGCCCTTTCGCATAAGACTCATTAGCAGATATAATACGCCCGGCGGAAAGTTTCAACATCCAACGGATATCCTCTGCCGCTACAAGATGCCATGTCGGACGCATTACATGAGTCCGCAAGATTTCACCTTTTCGGAACGCTTCCTCTACGGTCTGAATCGTTGCTGACTTCAAACGCGTTCCCACTGCCCACTTTACCATAGAATAATTCTGTGCCTGCATAGCTCCCAACCAAGACACAAGCTCTTTCGGTTGGCAGAAAAGCGGATTCAACAACTGCTGATTCTGTAAACGGATATTCGGTATTTTCATTTAGATAACTTTTATTGCACAAATATAAAAACTTCCTCGCTACAAACCAAGACAAACAAGAACTTTCAGAAAGAAGAATCAAAGAAAATGACTACTATTTTTGTCACCTCAAACCAAAGAAGACAGAAATGATGCTCTATAAACTCATCCCTCCTCCATCGGTAAAAGCAACGATCCAGATTTTAGTAACAGCAACTATCCTGCCAAAGATTTCTAAAAGTATCAGTAATCGTGCATTAATCATCAATGCACTGGGCAAAGGTATTTATCCTCCTGAAAACCTGTCCGATTGTGACGATACACAGGTGATGATAAAAGCTCTCACCGAAGAGAAAGAGACGATTGACATCATGGCTGCCGGCACTGCTATGCGCTTCCTTACCGCCTATCTGAGTGTGACTCCGGGAGAACGGGTTATTACAGGAACAGCCCGTATGCAGCAACGCCCGATACAGATATTAGTCAATGCGCTTCGCGAGTTAGGAGCTGAAATAGAGTATACCCGCAATGAAGGATATCCTCCCCTCCGCATCAAAGGCAGAATTGAAAGGAAACGAAATAACACTGAAAGGAAATGTCAGTTCCCAATATATATCTGCTCTATTGATGATAGGTCCGGCACTCAAAGACGGTTTGACTTTGCATTTAAGCGGAGAGATTATTTCCCGCCCTTATATCAATCTTACACTGCAACTGATGCAGGACTTTGGAGCCAAAGCTGCATGGACTTCTCCCAATAGCATATCCGTTGCTCCACAACTTTATCAGAGCATTCCTTTCAAAGTGGAAATGACTGGAGCGCAGCTTCCTATTGGTATCAGATTGCCGCCTTATCTCCCAAAGCAGAAATTGAATTATTGGGGTTGTTTCATAACAGTTATCAGGGAGATAGCCGGGGAGCAGAAGTTTTCTCACGCTTAGGTATAACTACCGAATTTACATCGCAAGGTGTGAAACTGAAAAAAACAGGCAAAGCGCCGGAAAGACTGGAAGAAGACTTTATCGACATTCCGGATTTGGCACAGACTTTGTCGTTACTTGTGCCTTGCTGAATATCCCTTTCCGTTTCACAGGATTGCAAAGTCTGAAAATAAAAGAAACTGACCGTATTGCCGCACTGCGAACCGAGCTTAAAAAGCTGGGATATGTGATTGAAGAAGAAAATGACAGCATATTAATGTGGAATGGCGAACGATGTGAACCGGAAGAAATTCCGGTAATTGAAACCTACGAAGACCATCGGATGGCAATGGCATTTGCACCGGCAATTATCCGCCATCCCAATCTACTTATTGCCGATCCGCAAGTCGTTACCAAATCATATCCCGGATACTGGGAAGATTTGAAACATGCCGGATTTCAGGTTATAAACGAAGGTTAATTTTCATACACTGTGGAGGATTTCAACAAATATACTTCCCACATCAACTACTCCCCTATTGTAGATTTTGTATTACAACAGGGGAAGCAGACCTATTATAAGAAAGGAGACTACTTTTCCCGCCAGGGAGAAGTATGCAAAACAATGGGGTTCTCAGTTCCGGTTCTTTCCGGTACTGTTGCACCAACAGTGTAGGCGAAAACAGCATTGTAGGCTATACTTTCGATCATTCTTTTTGTTGGCAACTATCCGGCTTTTCAGTTACAGGATAAATCAAATGTAGATATACAAGCCTTGTGTGACTGCTCGGTATACGTAATCAATTATCAGCAAATGGCAGACTTCTACGATACCAACGACGCTCACCAAAAGTTAGGACGTCGCATCGCAGAAACGTTATTGTGGGAAGTCTATGACCGGATGATTTCCATGTACAGTCTGACACCGGAAGAACGCTATCTTGAAATTATCAACCGTTGTCCCGACCTGCTGAAACTGATTACTTTAAAAAAAGAACTCGCCTCCTATCTCCTGATTCGTCCCGAAACGTTGAGCCGCATCCGGAGAAAAGTAGTTCAGAAGTAAATTCTTGATTTCAATCAAGAGTTTATTTATTCTCTACCCTTACTTTTGCGGGCAAACAAAGTATATTGTATTTCATGAAAAAAATTATAATTATAGGTGCAACTTCCGGCATCGGTCGCGGATTGGCAGAAGTCTATTCTCAAGAAGATTATCTTATCGGCATTACCGGTCGCAGAGAAAATCTATTAGAAGAGGTATGCGCCCGGGACAAAGACAAACTATTCTATCAAGTGTGCGACATCACCGATACACAAGCTACCATTTCATCCCTCGAAACTCTCACTCGAAAAATGGGTGGAATGGATATATTGATTATCTGTGCCGGGACCGGAGAACTAAACCCCGAACTCTCCTACCAATTGGAAGAACCTACCTTACTAACGAACGTGATAGGATTCACCAACATCGCAGACTGGGGTTTCCGATATTTCGAACAGCAAAAAAAAGCGGGCATCTGGTTACTATTTCCTCTGTTGGAGGTACACGCGGCAGTGGCATCGCTCCCGCCTACAATGCGTCGAAAGCCTATCAAATCAACTATATGGAAGGACTACGACAGAAAGCAACTAAATCTCCTTATTCTATTTACACTACCGATATTCGTCCCGGATTTGTAGACACCGCTATGGCAAAAGGAGAAGGATTGTTTTGGGTTACTCCTGTTGATAAAGCTGTGAAACAAATTAAAAAGGCTATTTCTAAAAAGAAAAAAGATAGCTTTCATTTCCCAAAGATGGAGATATGTAAGAAAAGAAACTATCCTGTTTCGTCTGTTGCCATCTAACTTGAAACAAAGGTGTATATGAATACTGACTTTACAAACTTAACAACAGAAAATCTTTCTAATGAGCATTTATGCTGCATTATCCGCAGCAAAAAAGTCTCATCCTGGTATTGAAGCAAAACGGCAATGGCTTTCCGACCGGCTGAATGAAGGCCATGTCTTTAGAAAGTTAAACGCCAAAGCTACTGTTTTTATTGAATATGCCCCTCTTGAAACAGCTTGGGTTCCCGTCATCGGCGACAACTATTATTATCTGTATTGTTTATGGGTGCTAGGTAGCCCCCGAGGAAACGGATATGGGAAAGCATTAATAGAGTACTGTATAGCTGATGCCAAAGAAAAAGGTAGATCCGGCATTTGTATGCTTGGGGCAAAAAAACAGAAGAGCTGGCTTTCCGACCAATCATTTGCAAAGAAATTTGGTTTTGAGGTGGTTGACACTACTGATAAGGGATATGAATTGCTTGCTCTTTCTTTCGACGGAACAGTACCGCAATTTGCGCCAAATGCCAAAAAAAAATCTGAAAATAGAAAGTGAGGAACTGACGATTTATTATGATATGCAATGCCCCTACATCTATAAATACATTGAAATGATCAAACAATATTGTGAAACAAATGATGTCCCTGTTTCTTTTTTATTCAAGTAGATACGCTACAGAAAGCAAAAAAGAGTTACCGTGTGTTTTTAATAATTTTGCTGTATTTTATAAAGGAAGTTTTGAGACTGTGAATTTGCCACCTATCGACTATTTAAAAAGAATACTCAAAAAATAAGAAATACAATCCTGACTTTTCCCGTTAATTATCAGGATTGTATTTTATCTGCTTCATTAAAAAGGACTTCTCATTGGCCATCTTCCACATATTAAGAAAAGAAGCCTTGGTGATTTCCACTATCTTATCCCAGTTTAACCGGTCGGCATGGTCAGATGGTTGGTGATAATCGGGATGTCCGTCAGTATGATACCAGATAATAGGAATACCAGCTTTAGCAAATGTTCCGTTATCACTTCCTCCTACGGGATTATCCCAAGCGCGGTAATCCGGTTCCAATTGCAAACCGTACTTCTTGATATCTTCTTTCAACCAATCCTCCAAAAACCGGGTGAGCAGACGTATAGAAATAAACAACGTGTTCGGGCTGTTGCGGTTTGTTATTACGACCTATCATATCAAAGTTCAGATAGCCTTTGATTCGAGAGATGAAAGGGCAAGTTTGCACAAAATATTTAGAACCGAGCAATCCCTTTTCTTCTCCGTCCCAAAAGGCAAAGATTACATTTCTTTCGGGTTGCTGTCCACTGGCTAAAAAGGCTCTTGCTATTTGCAGCACTGCCGATACACCGGAAGCATTATCGTCAGCACCATTGTATATTTGGTCGCCATCGAGTGCAGGATCAATACCTAAATGGTCGAAATGCGCCCCCCCACAATCACATATTCTTTGGTTTTTTACCAGGAATCATTCCCAATACATTCCTCATGGAAAGCTTCTGATGAACTTCCTGTTTCAGTTTAACTATGGAATCAGGATGCACTTCCAGACGTCCTTTTTTCTGACGTTCTTTACGGTAAGCATCAAAAGGCTGGAAATAGCAGTCAGCCAAAGGTGATACTCCCATCCATTGAAGTAAGGAAACAATATACTCCGAGGTCACACGTGAACCATGAAAACCTGCCTCACGCCCTTGCAATTCATCACTAGCCAAAAAGTTGATAGTAGCTTCGGCAGAGGAACGGTTGATACTCTGCAACCCTTTTTCTACGTTAGTTTGGGCAGATAACAACAATGAAAAAATTACAAAAAAAGAGAGAAGCAGAATGTTTTTCTTCATGATGTATATAAGATTTAAGAAACAATCGTCCATACTTTACTTATTTTCAACTATCCAGTTTTTATCATTCAAGATATTTCTATTACAATCATCTGCTCCCGGATTATCATTAAAAGAAATCCGATATTGGCGGGGAGGAGTCGGATAATAAATAGCAGGTTCCAGCACTTGCCCCAAGGAATCAAACAGTGTATTCAAGGCATCCTCATCCAATTGATTCGAGTGACAATAAAGATGTTCTAACAGACTTCCTTGCGGTACCATTAAACGAGTTAGCTGATTATGTTCACAACGCAATTCACTAATATTAGAGTTATCGGACAGATCAAGTTCGGTCAATTTGTTGTATGAGCAACTTAATTCCCTTAAAGAAGGGCAACATTTCAATATATCAGTAATTGATTGGAAAGCACATCCTTGTATCAATATCGCAGAAATTGAAGTCTTCTCGTTCAATTCCAGATGTGACAATACTTCATTAGAACTCAAATCAATATCGCGCAATGCCGGCAAGCTTTTAAGGGAAAGGGAAGAAAACCATTATAAGAACAATATAAACTTTCCGCTTCCGGATGACTACCAAACTCTATTGAAGTCAATTTTGGATTAGAATAAACTTTGTATAGATCGCAATCGGAAACAATCCTCAATCTCCAAATGCTCCAAATCAGCGAAACTACCGATATTAATACTTTCCACATTAGGACAGAAGGTATTCAAGTCCAATTCGCGAGTATCAGAAATGCTATTCAAAGCCAGTGATTTCATTCGCGGCATATCTCCCAAATAAAGATGACTCAAAAGGAAGAAGCAAACCACTTATATCGATAAGCTGCAGCTCTTCAGCCCAAATCCTCACTTCATATAATCCTTTATTACCATATCTATATGTCACTCCGCCAGCCATCGAAGAAGGATCTTCAACTTTCTGCATTCGACCGTTTCCCCAGTCTATTACCATTCGTCCCCCACTTGCTACAATGTCCAACTGCCGCCAGTCTCCTACAACATTCACTGTAAAGCGAATCGTGTTTTCATCTGTCAATGCCGGAAATTCAAAATCATCTCCAAACACTCTGTTATCCGTATCTTTACAGGCAGCAAGGGTAGTGAATAAGATAACCACCCACATACTCCGAACGAATAATATACTCTGTCTTTTCATCTTATATTTGAGTTAGTAACATACAAAAGTACGAAAGAAATAGATAGCATATACGATAGAATACAAATAAATAAGTAACTTTGCCGAAAATTGATTTGTAACTGTTATATTGTCATGTGGATACTCATTATAAGTCTGATATTGCTGGGTATCATTGCGCTGATAGCCGGGTTTATCCGCAACAAAAGACTACAACAGAAGATAGAAAAAGGCGAACTGGACCGTATGCCGGAAGTGAAGGAAGTAGATGTGGAATGCTGCGGACAACACGAAGTATCGCCGCGTTTTGGACTTTCGGTATGGCAGTAGGTATTATCTTTAGCTTTCTAGCTCCAGGATTCACTCCCGATTTATCCGCCTTTCTGTTCGGCAACATTCTGACCATTACGCCCACAGATATTCTGTTACTTGCCATTCTTTCCGTGCTGCTGACACTATTCTTCACTTTATTTCTGAATCCTATCATTTGCATCGCTTTCGACCGGGAATTCGCCCGTTCCCAACGTATACCGGTAGCTTTATTTGAATATATTCTGATGATGTTCATCGCACTGACCATCGTATCATGCCTCCGCATGGTAGGTATAGTACTTGCCATTTCCCTGCTGACTTTACCGCAAATGACCGCCAATTTGTTTACCCATAGTTTCAAGAAAATTATCTGGTGGTCCGTCATCACCGGTTATGCAGGTTGTTTAGGCGGACTGTTCATTTCTTATAAATTACAAGTTCCTTCGGGTGCAGCAATAATCTTTTTTTCAATCCTCATCTATACTTTTTGCAAAATGGGGAAAAGCATGTACCTTTGCAAACAAAAGAAACTCAATCAAACCAATGGATATGGAAATTAAAATCAATTCTTTAGACTCTATCCACGAAGCTGCCAAACAATTCATCGCAGCTATGGGTGATAATACCGTTTTTGCTTTCTACGGAAAGATGGGAGCCGGTAAAACAACATTTATCAAAGCTGTATGCGAAGAGCTGGGGGTAACAGATGTCATCAACTCGCCAACTTTTGCCATTGTCAACGAATACCGTTCGGATGAAACCGGTGAACTTATTTACCATTTTGATTTCTATCGTATCAAGAAACTGGACGAAGTATACGACATGGGATATGAGGATTATTTCTATAGCGGTGCCCTCTGCTTCATCGAATGGCCTTTCTTAAAGATTATCCCCAAATTCCATGGGCAAAGGTTATTGGATTAAGAAATATCATTTCTCATGAATATGCTAACATTGACTACGAGATTATCTGGGTAGTCATACAAAAACATCTTCCTCCTTTAAAAGAGACAGTTGAACAAATTATAAAAGACTTATCATAGTAGTTGTCGTGACTTCATCTCCAGATACTTATTAATCACATCAATCGAAAGATTCTCCGGCGTGGTCAATAAAGAATAGATTCCATGTTGTTTCAAAGTAGATACAATCAGCCGCTTCTCGTAAGCGAACTTTTCTGCAATCACGTGACGATAGTAGCTTTCCGTATCTTTTGCCGGTTGGGCGATATATTCCTTCAAATCGACATCTTCAAAAAGACTACGAGCAAACGGTGTTGGCGGTTTAGTTGTTTCAGGTAAGATAATTGACGGTTCATTCCTCCTATGCTCGAGAAGTTAGTATATAGTACCAGCAGGCTACGCTTACTGACATGTTTGTTCAGATGAACACAAAGAGCGGAGAAGTCTGTCTCCCCGAAAGTGGTCTGCTGGCTATAAAGACTTTCCAGCAATGTCTGCATATATCCCGGTTGCTTGGAAGCAGGCACGAAAGTATCGAAGTGTTCATCGAAAGTCACTAATCCGGCTTTATCTTCTTTCCGCATGGCAACATACGAAAGCACCAGCGAAGCATTAATTGCATAATCCAGTAAAGTCATTCCGCGAAATGCCTGCTGCATAACCCTTCCCTTGTCTATCACACTGTAAATCTGCTGTGAACGTTCATCCTGATATACATTCACCATAAGTTCATGCCGGCGGGCACTTGCTTTCCAGTTAATCGTACGGTAATCATCCCCCTTTACATACTCTTTAATCTGCTCAAACTCCGTATGATGCCCAACCCGGCGAATACGTTTTATTCCCAATTCTGTCAGATTATCACTTATTGCCAGCAATTCATATTGATGGAGCATCAGATAAGACGGGTACACTTTGATATCCAAAGGTTCTGCACAAGTATAGCGCCGGGATATAAAGCCGATTTTTCCGGTCACAAAAACTCTGATATGACCGAAAGAGTAAACGCCACGATGAGTAGGTCGAAGACGATAGGTAACTGTTTTTCCCTCGTTTGCTCCAAGCTTCACCTGAAAGTCGACATCACGTTTCTGAAAGATAAAAGGGATCTCATCTATGATTTCTAAAGATACAGGATGCGGATAACTACTTTCTACTCGAATACTTACTTCATTTTCGTCGCCATTAGAGAAACGGTCGGCACACTGACGGAAAGCACGGATTCCACGAATACGATAAAGAGAATATACGTCTGCTAGTACCACCAAAAGCAAGACAAAGAGTGCCCACTGCCCGATGACAAAAAACGGAGCAAACAGATATCCGCTACCCAATAAGAGGATAACCAGAATAAGGGCAATATAGAAACGACGAGTTAGAAACAAATGATTTATGAATTATGATTTATAATTTCTTCAACTTCTTCAACAATTTACAATTTACGTACAGTTTATAATTTACGATTTATGATTTCTTCGATTTATGTTATGAATAGGGTCAGACATCCAACGCGCAGCCCAAATCATAAATCAGAATTCATAAATCATAAATCTTTTCATTTCGGGACTTCCACTTTATCAATCAGGCGTTGCGTTACTTTCACTGGTGAGTAGCCCTCCATTTCAGCTTCCGCCGTCAGGATGAGACGATGCTGAAGTACGTATGGAGCCACAAACTTGATATCCTCCGGTGTCACAAAATCACGTCCCTGCAAAAGCGCATAAGCCTTCGAAGTCTGCAACATTGCCACGGACGCACGTGGAGAAGCCCCCAAATATACAGCTTTGCTGGTACGGGTCTGCTGCACAATCAATGCGATATATTGGAGCAACGTGCGGTCTACAAATACCTGATTCATAAAAAAGCACGGAGCGACAACAGTTCTTCTTTGGTAATAGCGGGAGTAATGTCGTCCAGCTTCACAAATGCAGCATTCGTATGGTGACGTTCCAGAATATTCACTTCTTCTTCCAATGAAGGATAGTCCATCGTTAGTTTCATCAGAAAGCGGTCGAGCTGCGCTTCGGGAAGTTTGTATGTTCCCTCCTGCTCTACCGGATTCTGGGTAGCCAAAATCGTATAGAGTTCTCCCATTCGGTGTGTCGTCCCGTCAATACTTATCTGACGTTCTTCCATCACTTCAAACAAGGCCGACTGCGTTTTGGCAGGAGCACGGTTTATCTCATCCACCAATACAATATCCGCAAATATCGGCCCCTGATGAAAATCAAAACCATTCGTTTTCATATTAAACACAGTCGTACCTAATACGTCACTCGGCATTAAATCCGGAGTGAATTGAACACGACTGAAGTCTGCATCAATCAGACGAGCTGTCAAACGGGCCAACAGTGTCTTCGCAACTCCCGGAACACCTTCTATCAATACGTGTCCATTCGCCAAAATTGCCGTCAGTACCAAATCCACTGTTTGCTCCTGCCCTACTATGACGGAAGCAATCCGGTCTTTCAACTCTTGTATCTTCTCGGAAAAGAGAGTTAAATCTACTCGCTGTTCTGTATTCTCTTCCATAAATTTCTTCTTTAGATATGATTGATTATTTCATTCATTTTATCAATAAATCCCTTCATCTTCGCCGGATCAATAACACGTCCTCCGTAAATCACGGGTCTGACTTCGCGGATAAATTCCGCAATCTCTCCGGCATCCATTCCGGTTTTTCGGGCAATCCGGTGGAAAGAGCGTTCATCGTCGGCCACTTCCTCAATATCCACTTGAATCTCTCTCCGCAGTTCTTCGGCCAAATAGGAAAACTTCTTGCGAACTAAATCCGCATGGTCTTTCTTCTGAAAGTAAAGCGTGCCTATCAGTTCGGTAAATTCAAGAGATTTATTCGCCGGCTCGTGAATAACAGGGATCACCCGTTGCCGCCTCTTCGCTGTGAATATCATAAAAGAGTATGATGGTAATCATCGTAAGATACAAAGCCCAACGAAGCGGTTCATGTGCCAGAAAATAACGGAAAGGTGATTGCTGCACCTGTGCAGTTTCTTTTTCATGTACCCCCTCCGTGCGAACGATAGGAAGCTTCCCCATCTGCGACAACAAACGGAAGATATAGGTTGCATTTTTGCCATCCAACATTCCGTAATTGGTAAAAATCAAAGGAGTGGAAACTAAAATAACTTCTCCTTTCCCCCACCGACGGGACATCGCTACAGGCATATAAACAAGACTATCCGTTGTCAACGAGTCCGCCTCGGTTTCATACCGGAACTCATTCGACTCAAAAACTCTTTGTGCCAACACCCTTTCCGGAAGTGAATCTCCCCAAAAATAAGAGGAACACAACTGGGGATAAAAATAGAAAGTCTGACGGGGATAAACCGTCGAATCTCCTATCCAATGCAAGCTATCTTTTTCAAAAATGAAGTTGCATATTTCTTCAAAGCCATCGGACTGAAGTAAGAATAGTAAGACCTGAACTGCAAGGTATCTTCCAAATATCTGCCGAACAAGGTACTCACCAACATGATCTTATCTCCGCGTTCCGCCATTTTCAACAGAGCGTTTACATCGACGTCCGACAATCGCAAATTATCAGAGATAACCAATATACCTTTGCGTTGCGTCGTATCTTCCTGCTCCAATTGATAGAGACTCTTCCTCGAAAAAGTGTACCCCTGTGGCAAAGAAGAAGACAACACACTATCGAACACTGCACATCCGAAAGGTTGCTCGTCATGATGTCCGAAAGTGGGCTTCCACACAAAATTCTTCGGCAAATGATATTCTATTGCAAACATGATGAATAGAAAAGCGACAATAAAGACAATGAACCAGCGACTTCCTTTCATGAGACGCCTCCTTTCCCTATTTCTCCCTGTAGGGTCTGCATTACCCGGAAGAGTTCTTCCGTTGCCTCAAAGTTGCCATAACGTACCCGCAGGAAATGATTGGTCAGTTGCCTGAAAGCCGGTAGCCGGACTTCATTGATATACTGGGTAGGCGTTTTATAAAGTTGCCAGTCAATACGTTCAGCGTCACTAAGTTGTTTCAAAGTTTGCAGATAGAGCAAACGTACTGCTTCCCGGTAATTCTGACGAGAAAGCGCTTCCGCAATCCCTCCCGGAAAATCTACTCCGTAAATGGTGTCTTCTTCAACTGTATAAGACAACGCATTTTTATGCGAGGCCATAAACAATTCCGGGCGTTTCCGATAGACAAACCAAACAATCAGCAACAAAAGAAGAATGGCAATACATACCAAGATAAGCCCTGAATACTCTTCAGCAAAATGACTGCCGAATATTTTACGCAACAACTCCCCAAACTGCCGACTGATCCACTCAAAGACATTCATCTCCGGAGTAATCAGTTCACGGTTATAGTTGTATGCCGGATCAGACTGCCAGAGGGCAATCTGCGCCGTATCACAGACTAGTGTATCAGCCGGGGAAGTGAGATTCATCTAGTAGAGGTTTGGTTTAGAGTTTATCAAAATTATCAATATCAGTTTCCACCGTAATGCTGTCCACCACTTCCGATGCATGACCATACTGATAAACCAGACCGACGATACCGAATATAGCCGATAAGTAAGAACCATACAACATCAGGATGGAGAACAAATATTGCGCAAAGTTCAGTCCGACTGATGAAGAGGTTGCACCTCCGTCACTCATCGTGAAGACCATTTTTACAATATAGATCACATACCAGGGTATAGAAACGATACCTTTGTAACACACTGGCAATAATCCCCATCACAATTAAAATTAGAAAGACGCCTCCCCAAGTAGCAAATCCCAACCGGAATGTTTTTGCAAATGCCTCACCCAACGAAATGTCTTCAAATAAGTAGATGGGAGCCATTAATGCCAAAGGAACCATAAACGCGAATAAAAGCGGGATGGTCAGAATGAGTGTGAAAGGTGTCAATACAGCCAATAAGACAATAAAGATCACCGCAAAGATGAATAAAAAGCTGCAGGCGATCCCCATCAAAAACAGTCTTTTAATATTACGGAGCAACAACGATTTTATATCACCGAATACAATCCCGTTCAGACGTTCTTCCCGTTCATTATACAATCGTACCATCGCATAAATCAAGGAAGTCATCAACAAAGCTCCCAAACATGAAAAAAAGATAACTCCTGCATAATTCAGTGCAAATGAAGGTCCCAGAGCAGCTAAAGGATTATCACTTATTCCTCCGGACGCCTGCATGGCAGTAAGATCTGTCATACTTCCCATTAAACCGCTAAAATTTGCAGCTTGAATTAAGCATATAGGAAGTATCAGATAAGTTGAATACTTAAACAATTGTTTCCAATTCTCTTTTATAAAATCAAAAGAAGCGTTCAACTTCTCACCGAAAGGACGTTTCACGTACATCGCAATCTTAGGTTTCTGTGATTCCATGTTTTTTTCTATTTGGTAAATAAATATAGTAGAATATAATAAATGCCAGAGAAGTGAATATCACGCCAAGCCTCAACACATCGGGAAGCTCTGTGTGCCGGGTAAGAAAACCTTCTATAAAGCCTGCCATAATGAACACCGGAACAGTGCCGATCACTATTTTCAAGCCTCGCTTCGCTCCTCTTCTGAAAGATTCCAGTCGGGAATAAGTGCCGGGAAACAGCCAGCCGTTGCCCAAAGCCAATCCGGCGGCACCGGCCACGATAATTGCCCAAATCTCAAGCGTTCCGTGCAACCAGATGGCTAGACTGGATTCCCACAACAAATCGTGTTGATAAAAGAATGTTTGAAAAGCTCCTACCATGATACCATTGGAAAGAAGCATATACCCTGTTCCAAAACTGGTCAGCAATCCCATTGCAAAGCAGTTGAAAGAGACCATCACGTTATTAAGTGTAATGCCCTAGAAACATCGGTACTTCAGAAGAACCATTATATACGGCCATCGGCTCCCCATTGGCAATATTGTCGAGTGTCATATCCACATAACCGTTTCCCAATATCAGCCGGACAAAATCCGGGTCATTCGCTGCTGATAATACGCCGATTAATGCGCTGGCAACAAAAATCAAAAAGGAGGTCAATAATTCGCGCCGTGCATCGTGCATGGTTCGTGGCACTTCCTGTGTCCAGAAAGTAATAATCCGTGTCCACTTCTCGCGTTTATTGCGGTAGATTTCGTTGTGCAACGCTGAAGCCAGATTATTCAGATAAATAGTAATACGGGAAGTTGGGAAATGTGTTTGGGCAAATGCCAGGTCAGCTGTCAAGTCCGTATACGCATCGGCTAGTTGGTCGGGGGACAGACTTGCCGCCCGCTCCACAACTTTCTCTGTCTCCTTCCATTTTTCAATGTTCCGACGAATAAACGTTACTTCTTTCATGCTTTTCAATAGATTTCGGATAAGTTTTGTCCGAAACCGGAAGCAAAAATAAGAGAATTATGATATATTTGCAACGGAATCCTAAAAATGTTTAACCTGAAATGACAGAATCTACGATAATAACCGGACAATTCGTTCGTATCAGCCAAACGCCCGCCAGTATCGGCGAACGACTGATGGCTTTAATCATCGATTATTTTCTGATCGGGCTATACATTTTATCCACTGCTACGCTCTTGTCTAAATTAAGTTTACCGTCAGGATTCAGTTTGTTCTTTTTTTTCTGTGCGTCGTTTATTTACCGATTCTCGGTTATTCTTTTCTTTGCGAGATGTTCAATCACGGACAAAGCTTTGGCAAAAAAACTCATCAATATCCGTGTCGTAAAAAGTAGACGGTTCTACTCCAAGCATCGGCTCTTATCTGTTACGATGGCTTCTTTTCCCAATTGATAGTCCCATCACAAGTGGCCTTGGACTTCTGGTCGTTTTATTGAATAAGAACAACCAACGATTAGGGGATCTAGCTGCCGGAACAATGGTGATTAAGGAAAAAAACTATCGTAAGATACACGTCAGCCTTGATGAATTTGACTATCTGACCAAAGATTATCATCCGGTCTATCCGCAATCCGCCGATTTATCACTGGAACAAGTGAATGTAATTACCCGGACTTTGGAATCCGGTGAGAAAGACCGGCAAGACGTATCACGGCACTTGCCAAAAAAGTACAGGAATTACTTTCCGTCACTCCCCCGTGAGGGTAATCAGGAGAAATTTCTTCAGACGATACTTCGCGATTATCAGTATTATGCATTGAAGAAATATAACCAGAATACGCTGTTTCAGACTATTCAGGCAAGGGATTATTCTCACCGTAGTGAGAATTAATTCTCATCGCAATGAGTATTTTTTCTCATTGCAGTGAGAACTTTTTCTCATAGGCATAAGAATGTTTGAGAAAAGCACCGTCACAAAAAAGGGGTATACCCACAGAGCACACCCCTTATCTTAATTTTATCTACAATGAAACCGGACGTCGTTTAGTCCACCTGTCCCAGAGAGTTTCCGTATTCCATTTCTCCCTGAACCACAAAAAGGATTTCTTCGGGATCATATTCTCCCATTTCGTCCTTTCTTGGCTTCTTTTCACGATGTAAGCTACGACCTCTTCCAAGTCGATGTTGACATAGCCGTCTTTATCGGGTTGAGCGTCGAGAATACCACTTTCAGAGTAATACTCGTCGATTAAATCGAGAAAATAATACAATTCATCGTCCGAGAACTTCTCTTTCAGTTCCTGAGGCAGATAGTTTTTGATAAACTCGATGGTCTTTTCGTCATCGGCATCTGCTAATAAAAAATCGTCTTCCAGTCCCATTGTTGTAAGTATTAAGTAATAAGTATTAAGTATTATCGACTATAAAAGCTTCTTCACCTTTTCTGCGAATACAGGTTTGCCGACTGCACCTACCTGTTTGTCTACTATTTCACCGTTCTTGAAAAACAATACAGTAGGAATGTTGCGGATACCGTATTCGGCAGCCATATCGCTGTTATCATCCACATCACATTTACCGATGATGACTTGTCCTTCAAACTCTGCTGCCAATTCTTCAATAATAGGAGCCACCATTTTGCAAGGGCCACACCAAGGAGCCCAAAAATCAACAACAACCGGCTTGCCTTCTGCAAGAACCTCTTTATAGTTGCTGTCTGTAATTTCTAAAGCCATTTTTTTTAAGTATTAATTATTAAATGTTATTTCGGTAGCTTATTCTCGCCACAAATATAATCAATTTATCCTATTGTGATAGACGTTAATTGGAAGTTTTATAATAATCATTGAGAATCATCCATTTACTGGAAAAGTCTAATTTCACCCCTAAAAATGAACCTTAAATAATTAACTATTATGGTAAATATGAAGCAATGACAAGCATATCATTCAGATATCAGTCAACTCTCACTGAAATAATAAATCAATCCTTTCTACAACAACTCCCTTATTCTTCTGATTTCCGATATTGTACAATTCCTCTCGAAGTGAAACTTGAACAAAGTCGATAATCTTCCAATCCAACGCAATACCATTATTCTCTTGTGCAGAAGCCGGATACCAATAAGGATTCACTCCCGGCCAATCCTAGGTAACATAGCCGCCTTAGTCGGTACAAGGTCGGATACCGGAATCAGGATATCCGATGCGTCAGCTTTCAAATTAAACGCAGCACCATATCCTCTTCCCTCTTTATCTACAAAATTGCAAATGGCTTTATCAGTATTGTTCAATCCATAAGCGCGAATACGAATATATGCAGGAGCCGTCTTACTTTTTACTCCGACAAGTTATCCGATCACCTATATAATGGGAAAAAGTCACATCACAAGGAGCTATATAATCTTCCTTTTTTCTCCAAATCAGAACAGAAAGCTGAAAGGCAGGCAGCAATTCCGGTCCTGATACTACCGAGCTAAATTGTGATTCGGGGCTCCTGAACGTGCGTGTACGACGGATATGCTTCCAATTGTCCTGTGGTCCTAAAAGAGACAAAGGAGTTGTTTCGTTTATCAGACGCATGGCGTAAGTAGCTTGTTCATAATAGTCCCACCGTTCGGGAGTGCAATACGTCTTTTCCGGAAACAAGATTGTATCATCTCCCGTATCTATGCCGAAATGATACTCATAATCCCCTTAGCAAGCCAGTTTCTTATATCGGCTTTCGCCGTATAGAAGAAGCCGTCTTCCGCCGTCATCGGTATGCGCTTGCATCCCCAAGGTTTCAGCATCAGATAAACATCTACCTGTTGAGGACGTTTGGGGCCGAACACCTCACACCGGAATGTCACCTCTTTATCAGCAGTAAACTCCGGCCATGTATGATTGGCTATTTTCCACTCTTTCATCGGAGTCTGATAGAAATCTTTGGCAGGAAGTTCTTCCCTGCTAACTATCTTTCCATCTGATAGCAGATATTTTCCGGGCAATACAACCATTTCAGTTTCCAGACCGGGAAGCTGTATTTGAATGTTCCGTTCATTGTACGCTGATTTTCTTGACACCCTGTGTTTATTCAGCATTTTATAAGGATCATCTATATCCATTATATCAGGGTAGATTTCCAGTTGCCAAGTATTATCATCCTGTTTGTCAAGAAAATAAATACCTGTTCCCGAATAACGGACTACCGGAGAAGAACCAACCCCAGCAATATGCTTCAATGCTGCCAGATTTTTGGGACGGGTAGACGTAGTATTTGAATAATAGAACATATCTCCGTAGTTCAATTCACTCAACTGTTCATCGTAACTCACCCGGAAATCGTCGAAAGTTCTGTTGTCCGGATAATACCCGAAAGTGTTTGCCACGCGGGATACGACGCATCACTTCAGCGGCAATCATACTGCTTACTGCCTTTGAAGGAGTAAAGACCATATTGAAAAAATGAGTCTGCCAACCTAAATTCATCGGGGCTGTACGCAGCATATCATAAGAAAAGATGGCAGCAAACTGGATACCGCCCCTACGGAACTCACGCGCCATAGCCGGGAACATAAAACCGGAAGCCATATCCGTTGCGTCAAATTCATAAACGATTTTTGCTTTTCCGCGTAAATCAGGATAAAGCATCTGCTCGTAACGGTCTACGAACAACAAGCCGTTTCCTTCAATGGAATAATTGTTATTCAACGCACTTCGGATACCAAGCGTGAGTAGAACCTTGTATATCCGATTTCCGAATAGCAGGAGCCACACGGAAGTCTTGGCTGACATTATAGAAAGTCAACTTCTTACAACCAGTACTCCGGATTGCCTTGCACATCCGGTTGATATAACGCACCATACCTGGAATGTCTTCCGGAAATTGGGTAGGTTCGTTGATTAGCTCGACAAACAATATGTTCGGCTCATCCTTCAGGCAGCGACCAGTGTAAGGATTACGATGATTGAGCAGTTGCTTCATGTAATTTTCCTGTGCACGAATAGCTTCCTCGTCGTGTATAAGTGTATTTTTAGGATAATATTTGGCCAGACCGGTATTTGTTGTATCACTCATTTCCGGCCATTGTGAATTATAGGTCACGATAGGGCTAAGCAACATATAAATATCCCGTTTATCCGCTTCGGCAATCAGATAGTCCAACAGATGCAAATGTTCATTCTCCAGCAAATTTCCCTCACGATCCGTATTCTGATAGTCTCCCCAAAAGCAGAGACGTAATCCGTCCCAGTTCATTCGCTTGAAATGTTCCAGGTCTTCCACAATCATTTGCTTTCGATCACCGCCCACATAATCTGCTGCACGAAAATCGCAAGCAGAAGGCAGGCAATAATTGGCACCGAACAAGGCTACTTCCTTACGGTTTTCCGTCCAACGTATCACGCCTTGTTTGTCCATATAGACCTTCTCGGCACAATGGGATATTGTGCCGAGAAGAGTTATTAATAATGTAAATAAGCTTTTTCCTCATAAAATGATAAACTAGTTATTTATCCTCAATTGATATTGGGGATAATTTCCACGTTCTTAATCTCAAGCACCTGGTTATTTCCTTTAAAATCAGGAATGGCAGACTGGGGCAAATCTTGCAGACAGGTAGCATCCGAACGTAAAGGACGGAAGTAGAACGACATAGCTTCTTTGTTCATCATCTCTTTATGGCGGTTAAGACCAATCATCCATGGTTGGGCATGCCAGAATTCATCCTGTACCATTTTTTCCACCGAGGAAGGCCATTGCCACATCACCCGTGTAATCTATCTTCATGAAGTATTCATTCACTTGCGGGGTATGAACGGTATCACTGAAAGCTACGGTAATACGACGAGTGGTTATCTTCTCTACACGACATTCGGGGCTGACAGGCTGAACCTGCACTGTTTGTGATTGCCATCCTTTTGCCGAAGGGTACAAGATATAATCAAAGGCGTTATTTCCAAGTTGTTGCAGGGTGATACCTTCTGCCGTCGGTAATACGGTAGCTGTCGTTATCAATAGTTGCCCATCCACCTTGATGGCATTGAGTGCCTGTTCATGATTCAGTGTCGTAATTTTTTATTTTCTTACCGTTGCGAGGTGTGACAGTAATAGTACTTTTTCAGACCGCTTGTGACGGCGTATTTAGCCTTACCTTTGACGGTGCGGGCATCAAAACAATACTCCGGTTTCATACCTTCCGGGGCGAAGAAAATATAATGGTCGATACCGTTATCATTGATTTTCATCAGAGGTTGTGCCGTAGCATAACGGAGTCTGGCACTTCCGAGCATCAAGTTGAATGGCAGAATCATGCTTTCATCTTTCGGCAATGTAAAAGTTCCCTGTTCAGGTATGCGCAGTGTTTCATTCCGAAGATTCAATTGCAGTTGCAGACCGTCCATATCATGCCGCAATGTATCATGGTCCTGAAAGTTTATCATGAAAATGAATCCGCTGTCATCTTTCATCCGGGCAGCATAACGCAGGTCATCACGATTTTCGGGTGTCATCTTTTCCCAACCTTCCGGTAATACGGTTTCCATGGGAGCAAGATTACTGCCGAAATCGGCAAGAAACGAATGGATGGTGCGCAGGTAACGATAAGACGGATGTTCCAGTCCGAATTCGCCAAGAGGAGCCTGGAAATCATAGGAGATTTTGGGTATCCCCATCGGTTCGTCCTGATAACTTCCTATATTATCCTGACGTAGCGGAGTGCTTCCTCCGTGATACATATAATATCCGATGCCGTTGCTTCCGCTACCGAGCGTACGAATCATCAACGCCTGTGCTGCACGTGCCGTAACGATAGGTCTGCGTCGGTAAATCATCTGTATTCCTGCACCCATTTCCGCACAGAACGAGGGGAATCGTTCCGCATCATAACGCACCGGAGCATAATCAGGCACACGGTGTATATCTTTGAACATACAGAAAGGCGACATTCTCGGTTCTTCCCAAAAAGGATAGGTGTAGGCGGATGTCACAGGAATTGCTTCATTGTCAATAACAGCTGCGTTTTCCCCAGCCGGTGGCTGTATAGAACGGAGTGATAATACCTTCTTCCTGTGCCATTCTTTTAAGGGTACGCATGTGTTCCTCCCCAAGTTCGGCGGTAGTGACTTTCTTATCCATTACACTTACGCCAATCATAGCATAGTCAATGTCATAACTTGCCACAGTAAAATCCAACGGTTCACCGGGATAATTCACTCCCCAAGGAGATGCAGAATGCTGCATCTCATTTTCCAACTGGCAACCGATGATCGGACCGCCATCCTTATAATACAATCCTTGCAGTTGCCGGCCTATCTCTCCATAAAGTTTTTTACATAAGAGAGGTATAGAGGCTGATTGCTGCGTACATCCACCGGACGGGCGAAAAGCCAGTCGGGTATGGAGCCGTTACGTATTTCACCGTGACAGAAAGGGCCGATACGTACGATGACCGGCATGTCATGTTTCTTGCAAAGTTCTATAAAATGGCGTAAGTCTTTATTGCCGCTCCAGCAGAACTTGCCTTCCTCTTCCTCATGTAATCCCCAGAAAATATAGGTTGGCAATACATTCACCCCACCGGCTTTCATCTTTACAATCTCCTGTTCCCACTGTGCACGGGGATAACGGGTAAAGTGGAACTCTCCCATAACAGGTATCACAGGCTTTCCGTCGATAGACATATAATAGCTGTTTACGGAAATATTTCCACCCGACGGGTTACTGCCCCCCATCTTGAGGTGTCCCATATATATAGTCTTCTCTTTCGCCGGAGCGGAAAGCTCATAAATCTGCTGTGCATGAAAAGTGGTTGCATATAGAGCAAACGCTAAAGCTGCATAAATTTTCTTCTTCATAATATGTGCTTTTAATGATGTAATTCTTATTTAATCAGAGTCAATACTTGATTCGCAATTGTTTCCATTCCTTTTACAGTAGGATGCCCGCTTTCTTTCTCGATTCCTTGCAGTTGTACGTATTTTATTCCGTAATGTTCGCAAACAACCTTGGTCGATTCCACAATCTCCGTTTTCAAGTCATCACTGATGATAAAGTAAAGCGTCACATTGGGATAATGCTCTTGAGCCAACTCTATCAATTTAGCCAATGCAGGACGATAGGTATACAGATCGGCACGCTTGAAATCTCCATATTTGTACTCACCGATAGGGAGTGTCTGCCCAATTGTCATTGATTCCACCGAAGATGAGGATGATATCAGGATTCCCCAAACGGGGAACCCTTGTAATAAATGAACGGTCGGCATAGTCCTCGTCATTATATCCCGAATAGGATACAGTAGCCCCCGCTTATAGGAGTCGTTTGCTCCCAACTTGAAACCGGCTTTCTTGATGACCTGCCACCACCACGTCTGTTTCACATTCACTACCCCTGTCTTAGACCAATCGGTAGTTGTGTAATACGTTTTATTGGTGTCCGGTATATACTTTTCAAAGGTAGAATATGAATCGCCCAAGACCGCAACAGTCGGTTTGATACTTTGCGCTACCGCATTTACCGTAAACAGGCAGGCAAGGATATATAAGAATAGATATTTCATGGTTTATCTACTTACTACTATTTACTATCTATCATAATCATTTTGCTTGATAGCCCCTTTGGACTCATCAATGAAACTCTGCGGAATCCAGAAACGGTTGTGTCCTTCGTGTACATTGAAGTAGCCGCGTCCTTCGGATTTATTAATGGCATCAATGCGGTTATTGGCATATTCCACATACTTTCCAAAGCGAATCAAATCTTGACGGCGAAGCCCTTCGAGATAGAACTCATGACCGCGCTCCAGAAGGATGGCTTCATTGAAGGCTTCACCGGAAGCTGTTTGAGCGTCATCCAGTTCCGACAATCCGGCACGCTTGCGTACACGGTTTACCAAACCAATGGCTTCCGTTGTAGGACTGCCCTCATTACGGTTGATACACTCGGCAAGTGTCAACAGCACATCAGCGTAGCGATAGATAACCACGTCAATGCCGCTTTGCCCGTCTTTCATATCCGGATCCATACCGTATTTCAAGGGTAGCGCACCCTTTGCCAACTGACTGCTATTTGAGCGGTCTATCTTTTCTCCATTTTTATTCGTATAAGCAGTAACTACGTTCTTCAGACGCAAGTCTCCTTCTTCAAATGTGCCATAAAAATCCAAAAGGCATTACATAGCCACCCCAACCGGTAGCCTTTTCAGCCCAAGGATAATCGGCGGGAAGCACTTCGGCAGTCATGTAGTTGGAGTACCAACTGGCAGTATTGTTGCAAGCCAGTTGCAGAATCACCTCATTGTTACCTATTCCCTCTTTGGAGAAGATATAGTTATAATCAGGTTGCAGGCTGTACACACGTCCTTCCATCTCCAACAATTCACGAGCTAAAGTTTCCGCTTTATCAAAGTAGCCTTTTATCATGTAATATTTCAACAGAATCATACGTGCCGCCCCTTTCGTCATACGTCCGCGTGCCTCCGCCACTTCGGGTAAATCACGAATTGCATCCCGCAAGTCCGCTTCCATCATTGCGTCATATTCTTCTTCCGTCAGACGGGGAAGATAAACAAAAGTCTGCGGGTCGTCCAGTACCTCATCCGAAGCCACCGGCACAGGACCGAACATATCATAAAGGTAAAGCCCCATCCATCCGCGCAAAGCCTTCGCCTCACCCGAATAAAGCGTTTTTGCGTCTTCACTCACCGGAGAGTTCTCAATACGACGAATGGTATTACGTGCTTTCGAAAGAAAATTATAACGCTCGAAATTCGAATAAGCATGATTCTGAATACTGCCTCCCACAGTAGCATACCACTGTTGGAAATAAAGTTCATCTGACTCCCACGCCCAGCAACACCAAAGCACATCAGTCGTCATATCACCTATTACTTGATATCCCATATAATCCGCTGAATAAACAGCTTTGAAATCACCGGGGTTAAAATCATAGTAGAGCGAATTTACCGCCAGTTTCAAGTCAGTCTCCGTCTTAAAGAAGTTTTCCGGAGAGATTTCGGTATAGTCCAAACGTTCCAGTTCACAGGAAGTCATCGATAACAGCATCAAGACTGTTGCTATATATTTCATTGTTTTCATACCCAGTATATATTAGAATTTCACATCCAGACCAATAGCAAATGAAGACTGATTCGGATAAGCTCCGATACCATTTCCAGTTTCAGGATCCATTCCCTTATAAGGAGTAAATATGGCCAGATTGCGCCCCGCGGCATACAGCCTGACTGAACGAATCTTATTCTTAAGCCATTGGGCAGGGAAAGTATAACCGATTGACACATTATCCAAACGCAGATACCAAGCCTTTTCGAGGAAAAAGTCACTTTTCTTGGGGTCAACGCCCGAAGAAGCTTCCGCCACACCCGGCAATGTACCCATAGGATTGGCAGGCGACCAACGGTTCTTCACCTCATCCAAAACATTGACGCCATACGTTATGTCTTCGATACCATAGATGGACTGTAACTTAATGTCGTTCACCTTCCATCCATTCAGCGAACCATAGATGTAGATGTTGGCATCCCAGTTTTTCCAGCGGAAAGTATTATTGATACTGAAAGGAATCGGGGTACTATTTGCCAATACCACCATGTCAGCTTCGTCGAGCACGCCATCCTCTCCCGCTGTTCGGATATAACGTCCTTCACTATCTCGCATCTTTTCGCCCTTCTCATCGAGTTGGTAACCATTCAAATCCTGATACAGAATAGCTCCGGCGCCGGATTTCTGCAGATGGTTATAAGTCTGGTCCATCTGAATCAGGCCATTCGTCCTGTATCCGTAGATGTTGTCCCATCTTTCCACATAATCCTGATAGACAGCAGGAATGAAGTCCGGGTCACGTTTCGTTGTGTGATTGCGGTAATAGGAGAAATTGATGTCGGTAGTCCAGCCAAAGTTCTTATTATCGAAATTTACACTGTGGATACCGATATCTATACCACGGGCACGGTAAACGGTCGCTGAATTGTAATCTATCGTCTTCACTTCCTGATAGGACATCAAATTTTTCTCTAAAATGACATCCTTACGCAGACGTTGGTAGAGGTCGACAGACCCGGACAGACGGTTGTTGAAGAAACCGAAATCAATACCGAAGTTATAGTCGGTCAGTGTCTCCCATTTCAATTTATCATTGCCCAGTTTGGAGATAGCCATACCGTTTACCAAGCTTCCGTTAGGTGCAAATGCGCCTTGTGAAACTTTATAATAAGTATTGATACCGGTGAGGTTGCCTGCATTACCGGTTTGTCCCACACCTGCACGGAGTTTCAGGTTGCTCAACCAACCGATATCCTTCAGCCAGTTTTCTTCATTCATACGCCAGGCTGCCGATACTCCCGGGAAAGTGCCCCATTGATGCTCCTTTGAGAAGTTGGACGAACCGTCTATGCGGAGATTGACAGTCAAGATATATTTAGATTCCAGCGAATAATTCAAACGTGCAAGGAATGAAGCCATTTCACTAGCTCCCTTATACGAGCTGATAGTCGGTTTTTCCTGCTCACTTGTCCCGATATTGTTCATCAAAGAGCCGTCGTATGGGAATTGTGAAGCGACGATACCCATCCCTTCCCAAGACGACTTCTTGTATTCAAAACCAGCCATCAGGTTCACGTCATGTATTTCATTGAACACTTTCGTGTAATTGGCAATCACATTGAACAGGTTCATTTGCGATTTCGCATTTTGCTTGAAGCCTGACCGTCCACACTATATCCCTTTTTGGTCGTGGTGGGAATATATTGGTCGGCCTGCACATCTTTCATATCGAAACCGACAGTAGCCTTTATCAGCAAATCTTTGATTGGTCGGAATTCCAGATAACCACTGACAAAAAAGGTCGCGGCTCACTGTCTGGTCGGTAATATCCAATAATGAAACCGGATTCGGATAGATGTCACGAATCGGATTTACGGAATATTTACCCTCTTCATCACGTACCGGTACGGTAGGAATAAATGTCATAGCCGAATATATCAGCGCTGAATTATCCTGCCGTCCATCCCCCAACGGTACGTCATGATACTTTATCTGCGAGAAAGTGGAATTAATGCCGGCTTTCAACATACGGTTGATAGTTTGGTCAACATTCAAACGCCCAGTGATACGATTCATCGAGTTATTCTTGGCAATTCCCTGATGGTCATAATAACTCAATGAGAACAAGTATTTCGTGGCGTCCGTACCGGCAGAAACCGAAAGATTATGTTCATTAACGATACCTACACGGGTTACTTCATCCATCCAGTCTGTTCCGTCGCCTACGAAATTAGCAATCTGCCTATCAGTATATTTCTTTTCATCCCCACGCCCCAGTTCATCAAACACTTTATTCTGTTCAATCATAAAATCACGCGCATTCAGGAAATCCGGTGCATCCTTGATATACTGGAAAGCAACCGAACCGGAATAAGAGATGTCGGGCTTACCTGTTTTTCCTCGTTTAGTGGTAATCAGAATCACACCACCCGAAGCATCCGAACCGTAAATAGCCGCTGCTGATGCATCTTTCAAAATATCAATCGTCTCAATGTCATTGGGATTGAGGTTAATCAGAGCATTGTCTTTCTCACCACCACTATATGCCGTTCCTGTTGTCACTGTTTTTGTTGACAACTGCGGCACACCGTCAATGACAATCAACGGACTTTGTCCTGAAAGTCCACCACGAATGGAGATATTCATCGAACCACCTGGATTGGCACTGTTTTGTGTGATATTCATTCCTGACGAACGTCCACGCAGCATGGAACCTACCGAAGCTGATGCAGCCGTCGGTAATTCATCAGCTTTTACGGAAGCCACCGCACCAGAGATACTGCTCTTTTTAGTCGTACCATAACCGACTACTACAATTTCATCCAATGTTTTAGTGTCTTCTTTCAGAATAAACTCCATGGGTGTAGCGGATACTTTCTTCTCTTGAGAGAGGTAACCGATATAAGAAACGGTAATCGTTGCTCCCGAAGGTACGTCAGACAGACTGAACTTACCGTCCAAATCCGTAATGGAGCCGTTGGTAGTACCTTTCACCACTACACTCGCACCAATAATAGCTTCACCAGCCGGGTCTTTCACCAGTCCCTTCACTTGGATATTTTGTGCCATCAGTGAAGTTGCCAACAACAGGAAGGTAAAAAGAATCCTGTCCTCACACATATTGAATATATTGTTTTCATAGTTGCTCTCTTTTTATTCTGTTATTTTCTTGATTGTAGCCCAAAGAATAGCTGTATCGAAGGTGATTTTGCACCACACCGTCATAATCGCTTGCATAGCTTGCCACTCCACCACCTGCGCTTGTGGTATCTTCCCACCAGCCGCATCCAGTCGCATCACCCCAATAGCGGAGAACATATCCCCAGTCGGACACACGGGCTGCATAGTATTGGCGCGTACTTGAATAACTGCCGATTTCGTGCAAGGTAGAGGTATAACGATATCCATTGCGCACCATCTCTGTAGCAGGCGTACCCCAATCGGCAAAATCACTGAAGCCACAGCCGGACACGGTAAGCGAGCCCGTATAGGTTGTCGCTGAAGGTTCCAGTTTCCACATACTATAAGTATGTGCCTGCAAATCAATCCAAACGCCATAATAACCTGACTCAGCAACCGTAACAGGCACCACATAACCATTGTTATTCATCAGTTTTGAATTAACATAAGGACTTACACCGAAAAGGTCACCGTCCATCGTCTTCTCCGCCGTAAAGTAGATTTGGAAGTTCGCCTTGTCTGCATAAATTTTTCCTTCATATTGGTACTCTCCCTTGCGGGTCATCGGTGCATAGTAGCCGTCGAGGTAGTCGTCAGCTTTCTCGGAAGCATTAACCACCCACATTACAGAGTAATCTTCGAATGGATCTTCCTCCTCTGCCAACATAACAACAACCGTAGTAGTGACAACAGTTTCATTACCTCCGGCATCCGTTATCATCAAAGTGACAGGAAATTCTCCCGTAGTAAAATCAATAGTACGTTTCAATTCTCCACTACGCCCGGTTACTTTTTTACCGTCTCATCTATTTGCATACTGGGGATTTGAAGACGAATATCTTTCAACTCGCGGTCATCGGTGAACTTCACATTCAGATTCCAACTTCCTTTATTTGCAACTGCGTCGAAATCCACTGCTATCCGCGACGGTAGTTGAGTTTGCATAACTGGACTCTCCATATCCGCTACATAAGTCAGCAAACATTTTTTCTTGCTTTCCCGACCGTCTACGTCCCGGATAGTAATCAATAAATGTTCTTCAAAACTAGCGTTTTTCGGCACAATGAGTTGATAATTATAATTAAAGACTTTAGGCTTTTGCCCGCCCAGTTCATATACCTTATGAATCCCCCATTGTTCACAACTTAACGTAACGCTTTCCAATCCTACATAATTAGATGCGGTTCCTGATACCAAAACGGTGTCACCGGGAAATGTCTCTATCTCATCACTCATTACATAAAGACCGGGAGCCACATCTTCCTTATCATCATCGCAACCGACAACAAAATACATAAATGCCAACAACAAACTGATTTTTCCGAATCTACTTAAAATATTCTTCATGGTATCTTCCTTTTAGTTGTTATATTTGAATGCATCCAATGCTTCCAATCTATTCCCTTCAAAATCAAACAGAGTGGTGTTGCTCACATAATTCTTGGCACCCAGTTCCCATCCCATACCTTCCACTTCGATGAAGATAGGATCCCAATAAAGAAAACCAAGTATGCGGCAGTCTTTAGCCTGCTTAATTTCTTTAATAAGTTCAAGCATGAAGTTCTTCTGTCCGAGCGGAGAGAAATCAGGATACGGCCCATTGTGCGCCAACTGCCCCGGAGTATTATCCGGCAAAGTCTTGTCCCAGCTATATCCTGTTTCCATAATCAAAATATCCTTATCAAATTTGGCTGTAATATAATCCGCCCATTCACGAATTTGCCCTGCTGTTTTTTTCTGTCCAGAAAGGATAGTAGGAAGCACCGATTATATCATACTTTGTGTTTCTGTTTTTCAGTTCACCATAATACCAGTTGTACTGGTCTTTATCTCCGGCAGCATTCGAGTGGATAACTACCTTTGAATCCGGTGATACAGCTTTCACCGCATCATAACCTGTATTGAATAGTTCGGAAAGCTGCACAAAATTGTCACAACTTCCATCCGATATAACATGCCGGCTTGTGTCTCATTACCCAACGCAACAAATTGGGAGTCGTACCCTGTGCTTTCATCTTGTTCATGAAATCAAAGGTAAAATCATAGA
>VOFC01006229.1_pt1 | contig 32007 bp, 56 predicted proteins | sample 5384161 | NCBI WGS metagenome assembly VOFC01 (sample SAMN12384722, study PRJNA508395) | human gut metagenome | isolation source: healthy gut B | host: Homo sapiens
CAGTTGAAAATATTCTCAAGGCGGCGGGAAAAAATTCAGCTGTCGCCCGATATTTCTGTTTCGACGGCGATATTATTCGCTTTACGGAACTCAAAGCCAGCGGGGAAGAAGAGTGGGCCAGAAGATGTCAAACCGGAGTGCATAAACGGCTTCTGTAGCTGTGTCGCCATAACGGGCGCGTTTGCCACAAATTTGTCGGGTTAACAAAAAGTTTTCTTTGATACACAAAAAATTCACAAAAGATATGTTGGATTATTGCATTGATTGTGATAGAATAAATGGAAAGTTCGTCGGGAGCGCCGCGGGCGATAAACTGACCCTTCTTGCAAGCGCGGATGCACAAAAGCCTGAAAAAACTTTCAATGAGGCACATGTCCCGCCGGAGAGCCGCTGCGATGTCGCAGTGCTGCGCGACGAGTTGGGTGTGCTGTGGGTTGAGGATTCGGCGCGACAGACGATGCCGCGTCGGAAAAACACTGAAAAATGTGCTTATAATACGGAGGAAAAGCAATGATAGAGGATATAGAGAGAGTATTGCTCAGCGAAAGAGCAGATACATGAGATAGTCTCCCGCCTCGGCAGGCAGATAAGCGAGGACTACAAGGGCAAAAAGCTGCTCATGGTCAGCGTCCTTAAAGGCTCGGTCGTTTTCATGGCGGATCTCATGAGAGCGATAACGATACCCTGCGAGATAGACTTTATGGCGGTTTCGAGCTACGGCTCGGGAACCGAAAGCTCCGGCGAAGTCAAGATAATCAAAGACCTTGACAGACCTATAGAGGGCTACGATCTGCTTCTGGTCGAGGATATCCTCGATTCCGGCAAGACCCTCCATTACATATCCGAAATGCTCAGAGCGCGCAGACCCGCGAGCATAAAGATATGCACCTTCCTCGATAAACCCGAGCGCCGCATGATAAAGGATCTCAAGGCGGACTATGCGGGAACGGAAGTGCCCGACGAGTTCGTTGTCGGCTACGGTCTCGACTATGCCGAGAAGTACCGCAACGTGCCTTTCCTCGGCGTGCTCAGCCGTTCGGTCTATGAGAAGTAAGAGCGGCTCATTCAAGAAAACTTCGGCAGTCATAGGAGTGATTTGACGTTTGAAAAATAACAAGAAAGACACCAACAGCGGCGCAAGAAAAGCGCTGGCATGGATACCGTATATTCTTATACCCGTCCTTATAATCTCCGGCGTTTCCCTCTATTCAAGGCAGCAGAAGAAGGAAAAGCTTGAGTATTATCAGGTCGTGCAGTATTTCGACGACAAGAAGGTCACGGAATACGATCTGAATATGTCGAGCGGCGCGCTTGAATTCAAGCTCAAGGGCGACAACAAGGTGTATACCTACACCGTCCCGAACGTCAGTATGTTCCAGGAGGACATACACAACGGTGTTATCGCATATAACAGAGCGCATCCGGACGCCCCGATAAAGGCGCAGTACGAGACCGGCTCGACCGGCGCACTGCTTCTCAATATCGTCCCGACGCTTCTCATGCTCGTCATTCTCGGCGTGCTTCTGTTCTATATGTTCCGCAAGATGAACAACGCCATGAACAACGAGAATAACCGCACCCTTTCGTTCGGCAAGGCGCGTGTCAAGCGCGCAAAGGACGAGAGCCGCAAAACAACGTTTGACGATGTTGCGGGTGCTGATGAAAGAAAGAGGAGCTCAGCGAGATAGTCGATTTCCTCAAAAAGATCCCTCGCATTTCAATAAGCTCGGCGCGAGAATACCGCGCGGCGTTCTGCTCGTCGGCCACTCCGGTACAGGTAAAACATTGCTTGCAAGGGCTGTCGCGGGCGAAGCTAACGTGCCTTTCTTCTCGATTTCCGGATTTCGTCGAGATGTATGTCGGTGTCGGCGCTTCCCGTGTGCGCGACCTTTTCAATGAAGCAAAAGAAAAATTCACCCTCGATAATCTTTATCGATGAGATAGACGCCGTCGGACGCCACAGAGGCGCAGGCATGGGCGGCGGACATGACGAGCGCGAGCAGACTTTGAACCAGCTGCTCGTCGAGATGGACGGCTTTGGTGCAAACGAGGGCGTTATAATCATCGCGGCGACTAACCGCCCCGATATCCTCGACCCCGCGCTTCTGCGTCCCGGCAGATTTGACCGTCAGGTAACAGTCGGCTATCCCGACCTCAAAGGACGCGAGGCTATCCTCAAAGTCCACGCCAAGGGCAAGCCCCTCGGCCCGATGTCGATCTTTCGACTATTGCAAAGACAACTATAGGCTTCACCGGCGCAGACCTCGAGAATCTGCTCAACGAAGCGGCTCTTCTCGCCGCGCGCCGCGATAAAAAAGCCATCACCATGACCGAGATAGCAGAGGCGATGATAAAGGTCGTCGCGGGCACCGAGAAGAAGAGCCACAAGATGACCGACAAGGAGAAGCGCCTGACTGCTTATCACGAGGCAGGCCACGCAGTCTCCGCCTATTATCTCGAGTATAACGACCCGGTTCATCAGGTCTCGATTGTCCCGAGAGGGCAGATGGGCGGATACACAATGTATCTCCCGACCGAGGATAGAGCTATCATTCAAAGAACGAGATGCTCGATAATCTTGTCAGCCTGCTCGGCGGCAGAGTTGCCGAAGCGCTGATAATCGGCGATGTCTCGACCGGCGCGTCGAACGATATCGAGCGCGCTATACGGATATCGCGCGCAAGATGGTCACGAAGTACGGCATGAGCGTGAGAAGCTCTAACCCGATAACCTTCGGCTCGGGCAACGACGAAGTGTTCCTCGGCAGAGATTATTCTCACCTGAAGAACTACTCCGAGGAGACCGCCGCAGAGATCGATGAGGAAATCAACCGCATTATCACACGGCTTACGGCAGAACCGAGGATATCTCAAAGAGCATATCGATAGGCTCCACGCAGTGCAGGCGCGCTTATTGAGCGCGAGAAGATAAGCGGCGAGGAGTTTGAGACGATAATGCACGGCGGCACTCTTGATCCGCTCAGTGCACAGAGTGATGACAGCAAACCTGCTGAAGTGTCGGAGCAGTCCGACGCTCAGAACAATGAGGAGGCAGACGGAAATGAGAAAGAATCTGAGTAAGATGTTTTTCGGAATAGCGGTCGTTGCCGCAGGAATCATATTCCTCGGCTCGGCGTTCGGCTTCTGGGAGATTAGTGAGCTGAGCGGCTGGTGGACTGTGTTTATTATTGTTCCCGCTATCGGCAGCATGATAGCCTCGGGTCTTGACCTGCTCAATGTCGCGGCTTTCGCGGTCGGCGTGTGGCTGCTGATCAAGTGCAACCCCCAGTGGGTACCCGCAGAGCGCATGAACCATTTCGCTATCGCTATCGCGCTTGTCACGGTCGGCTTCTGGCTGATATTCAGCACTGTCAAAAAAAGAAGCTTAAAAGCATCTCGATGACAACAGCAATCTATTTCGCAGGAGAGCAAGCCCACTTATACAGCGGTCTGCTCGGGCGGCGTTTATAAGAACACGACCGGCAACCTGCTCGGCGCTCATTGCTTCGCAATCCTCGGCGGTCTTGAAGTTGACCTGAGCGAGGCGCAGATAAACGAAGAGATAACGATCAGCGTCACCCCTCGATTCTCGGCGGAGTCGATATCTATCTGCCCGAGAATGTCAGAGTTGAGTGCTCGGACGGCGCGAGCCTGCTCGGCGGCATCGACAACAAGATGCCCGCGAACAACGACCTGTCTCAGCCGCTCGTCCATATCAAGCATTTCAATGTCCTCGGCGGCACTGATGTTATGACAAGAGTCCATAAAAACGCATAAATGATTTCGCGCCCGGATAATTATTTCCGGGCGTGTTTTATATGGTGAAAAGATGAAAAGAACGCAAATTCATAAAACTGCCACCCGAAAAAGCCCCGCAGATGTTTGACCTTGTTCTCGAACGGATGAAGTGGATGGACGAAAAGGGGATAGAGCAGTGGAATGTCATGGGCTATGACGAAGTCTATCCGCTGTCCTACTACGAACAAAAATGCAGAGAGGGTCTAGCCTTTGCGCTTGAAGATAAAGACGGAACGACACTCTGCGCCGCCGTGCTTCTTGAAAACGACAGCCGTTGGAGCGACGATGTCCCCGCACTCTATGTCCATAATCTTGTCTCAAAAGGTCGGCGCGGGCGATGCGGGTGCGGAATTTCTGCGCCGCGCAGGGGAGTACGCCCTGAGTATAAACAAAAATATCTCCGCCTCGACTCGTCCGAAAATAACGAACCGCTCGCAAAGTATTACGAAAACCTGGGCTTCGTTCCTGCCGGGATCTGCACTGACGGGCCGTATAAAGGCGTTCGCCGCGAGAAGAAGTTGAAATAACAGAATCTGCACAATTTTATTGCAACACACTTGTAGGGTGCGGCGACCTCGACGCACCGCTGCCGCGTAAAGCGGCACAAAAGTCTGTCACTACTAATTTTGCAAGCAAATTTTTTATCACAATATATCACAATATATAATCTTATTTCGGCTCCCTTATGTAAAGTGAACCGCTCGGCGAAGCCGAGACTGAGGGGTTTCAGCACAGAACCAACTGAAATCAATAACGCACCATTTCCCACCGCACAAACAAAATAACCGGCAGTCACAACACATCATCCGTTGTGACTGCTTCGTTTTTTCTCTACCGCCACCCATTTGTCTGCCGCGCACAAAAATACACGCTTTCACTCCCTCCGAATTTACACTTTGTTTTCATCATTTGTTTGACATGCGGCTCATTTTGAATTACAATAAATAGATAGCGAGCAGGCTGGGCAGCTGCGGGGATCTTTTTATAAGATCAATGAGGAAAGTCCGAGCTTCACAGAGCAGGATAACGGCTAACGGCCGCCGAGGGTGACCTTAGGGGAAAGTGCAACAGAGATATACCCCCCGCTTTGCGGGTAAGGGTGCAACGGCGAGGTACGAGCTCACCGGCGTGCGGGGAACCGCATTGCCCTGCAAACCCTATCCGGAGCAACACCGACCGGAGAGGAGCGAAAGCTCCGCGCTTGCTCGGCGTAATTCTCTCCGACAGGTGGCTTGAGCGTATCGGCAACGGTGCGCCTAGACAGATAGTTGCCTTTAAAAGACAAAAACTCGGCTTACAGGTCTGCTCGCTTATCCGGTTTATTCTATATGTAACCCGCCGTGTGTCCCCGGCATATGATGTGCTGAGGTGATATCAATGTCGGACGGAGTGCTTCTCGGCATCTTTGCGTCGTTCGTGCTCATCGGCGTGGTCAGCATATCGTATTACATACTGCTGAAAATTCTGCATCCGCGCTCAAACGGCAGATATATCGTTGTTATCCCCGCGAGGGCGGGAATGACCGATGTCGCGGGGGAAGGGCTATGCCCAGCGGCTTCGCAGCGGAATGCTTGGCGATAAGGAAGCCGTTGTGATTCTCGATCTCGGTATGGACGAAAAGCAGATCGAAGAGTGCAGAAGAATGTGCAGAAGCTGCGAGGGGCTTTATCTCTGCTCCCCGGCGAATTTGAAAAGTTCGTTTCCCGAAAGGATATATAAATGGAGGAACATGAGAGGATACGCATAAGCGGCGTGATAAACGATGTGACCTTTGCGAATCCCGAAAACGGGTTCACGGTTCTCGAACTCGAAAGCGGCGATGAGCTGATAACCGCAGTCGGCGTCATGCCCGAGCTCAAAGCCGGTGAGTTGCTTGAACTCTCCGGCTATTGGGATTTTCATGCCTCCTTCGGCCGCCAGTTCAGGGTCGAGCTGTGCGAGCATAAAATGCCCGCGTCCGCCGGCGATATCCTCCGATATCTCGCAGCAGGCGGAGTCAAGGGCATCGGCTCGAAGCTCGCGGTCAAAAATAGTTGACAAGTTCGGCGAGAATACTCTTGATATAATCGAAAACGACCCCGAGCGTCTTGCGCAGATTCGCGGCATATCGCCCGAAAAAGGCGAAGCAGATCAGCGCGGATTTCAAGCGCCAGTTCGCTGTGCGCGAAATTATGATATCGCTCGAAAAATACGGCATGACGACCGCCGAATGTGTCAAAGCTTTCAATGCGTTCGGCGTGCGCGCCGCAGATATAATCAAGCGAAACCCCTATGCGCTGTGCGGCGAGGGAGTCGGCTTCAGCTTCGAGCGAGCCGAGTTCATCGCGGATCAGCTTCCCCGACCCGCCCGATAACGGGTATCGGCTCCAGGCGGGCGTTCTGCATGTCATGAACCACAACCTCTCGAACGGGCATACTTGCATCCCACGCGAGAAGATGTTCGCCCCGTGCGCCGAGCTGCTCTCGACGAATGAGGACACGGTGGATATAACCATCGACGAACTGATAGGCTCGGCAGGCTTGTCAGCGAGTTTATCGATAACCGCGAGTTCTTATTCCTGCCGCATATCTACAAGGCGGAAAAGTCCTCGGCGGAGCGCATGAAACAGATACTCCGATTCCTCCCGCAGGCAGAAAAAGCGGCGGACAGGGAAATTGACAGAATAGAGAAAAAGAACGGCATAAAATACGGCGATCTCCAGCGAAAGGCGATAGTCACCGCCATTGAGCGCGGTCTGCTTTATCCTGACCGGCGGCCCCGGAACGGGAAAAACAACGACCCTGAACGGAATCCTCCAGCTGTTTGAAGATGACGGGCTCAAGGTCGCGCTTGCCGCACCTACGGGACGCGCCGCAAAGCGCATGAGCGAGGTCACGGGCAGACCCGCCAAGACCATCCACCGGCTGCTCGAGGTCGAGTGGGACAAGCACGACCGCCCGCAGTTCTCGCGCAACGCACGCAATCCCTCTCGACGCTCAGGCGGTTATCCTCGACGAGCTGTCGATGGTAGATATAACTCTTTTTTCAAGCTTTCTCGAGGCGCTTCCGATAGGCTGCCGCCTTGTTATGGTCGGCGATTCGGATCAGCTGCCGCCCGTCGGCGCAGGCAATGTCCTGCACGATATGATAGCCTCCGGGATTATCCCGGTCGTTGAGCTGACCGAGGTCTTCCGCCAGGCGATGGAGAGTCTGATAGTCGAAAACGCCCATAGAATAGTCAAGGGCGAGCCGCCGAAGCTCGGCGTGCGCGACAAAGACTTTTTCTTCATGCGGACTGATTCGCCGTTTATCGCGGCAAAGACCGTCTCGGATCTGTGCGCCGCGCGTCTGCCCCGTGCCTATGGATATTCACCGCTCGACGATATCCAGGTCATCTGCCCGTCGAGAATGGGTGAGTGCGGAACGAACAATATCAACCGCGTCATGCAGGCTTCTCTTAATCCGCCGGATGCCTCAAAGCCCGAAACTACAGTCGGTGCGACAGTGTTCCGCACGGGCGACAAAGGTCATGCAGACGCGCAACAACTATGATATCGAGTGGACAGGCCCCGACGGCGACGGAACTGGGATTTTCAACGGCGATATAGGTATTCTCAGAAATGTCGACCTTCGCTCGCGCATGGCGGAGATAATGTTTGACGAGCGCAAGGCGGTTATCCCGTTTGAAGCTTTGCAGGAGCTCGAGCTTGCCTACGCCGTGACCGTTCATAAGAGCCAGGGCAACGAGTTTCCCGCGGTCATAATGCCGATAATCGGCGTGCCGCCGCGCCTTGCATACAGAAACCTGCTCTATACGGGCGTCACCCGCGCGAAAAAAATACTTGTCCTCGTCGGCAGCCAGAGTCAGATTTACGCTATGGCGGCGAACGACAAAAAGCCAGACGCTATTCCGCGCTCAAACATTTTCTCCTGGTGAACGAAGAATGAAGATGTCGGCGCTTGAATATATCTCAGTTGCTCTCTTCCCGCGCCGATGCGCCCTGTGCGGCAAAGTCGTGCCGCCGGATATGCCCGTGTGCGACAGGTGCGAAGCCGATCTCGAATATGTAAAAGGCGAGATATGCCCGCACTGCGGCAGGGAGAAAAAGTATTGCTCATGCTCGTCTCACCGACGCTTTTTCGAATCGCAGACCGCGCCGTTTTATTATTCCGGTGCCGCAAAGCGTTCGGTTCATGCCCTGAAATTTGACGGCTGTGTTCAGAACGCCGTGGGACTTGCCCGGTTTATGTCGGACAGCGTTAAAAAGAATTTCGCGGGCGTGAAGTTTGACTTCGTCTGCTGTGTGCCCCTGTCGGAATCTTCGCTCAAAAAGCGCGGATATAACCAGAGCGCACTGCTCGCAAAAGAGATTGCAAAAGAGCTCGGCGTGCCGTTTGAAGAAAAACTGCTCTCCCGGACCGTTTCAGGGAAAGGAGCAGAAAACATTGGGCGGCATCGAGCGCTTCGGCGGAGTCATCGGCGCGTTCGATTGCGCCGAAAAACAAAATTACAGAAAATGCCGCAGTTCTGCTCTGCGACGATATATCAACAACGGGAGCGACGCTCAACGAGTGCGCAAAGCTCCTGCTTCTGCGCGGCGCGGATAAAGTATATTGCGTCAGCGCGGCGATAACCAAAAAGGAGGACGGAAAATGCTCGGAACAAACATCGGAATAGACCTCGGCACAACTTCCATACTCATCTTCGTTGAGGGCAAGGGAATAGTCGTCTCCGAGCCGAGCACCGTTGCATTCGATACCGATACGGGCAGACTCCTGGCAGTCGGTCAGAAAGCGGCGGATATGATAGGGCGCAACCCCGATTCTATAACCGTCGTCAAGCCCATGCGAAGCGGAGTTATCTCGGATTTCACTGCCACAAAGGCGATAGTCCGCGTCCTGCTCTATAAAGTCTGCAAAAACATGGTGTTCAAGCCCAATATAGTCGTCTGTATGCCCTCGACCGTCACGAACCTTGAGAAGAGAACTATCCTCGATCTCGTCACCGCCGCAGGAGCGGGCAGGGCGTGCCTTATAGAAGAGCCGCTCGCCGCGGCACTCGGCGCGGGGCTTGATATCAGACGCCCGATGGGCACGATGGTCGTCGATATCGGCGGCGGAACGGCGGATATTGCGGTCGTCACCATGGGTAGCATCTCGATTTCAAAATCAGTTAAAATCGCCGGCAATATCCTCGACGAGGATATAATCCGCTACCTGCGCCGCGAGCGCAATATAGTCATCGGCGAAAAGACCGCCGAGAGCATAAAAAAGCGCATCGGCTGCGCTTATCTGCGCGACACCGAGCTTGCAATCGGCATAAAGGGCAAGCACTATATAACCGGAATGCCGATAACTGATGAAGTCAACACCACGGAAATCTATCTTGCCATGCGTGAGCACCTCGAAGCGATAGCCGAGGGCGTGCGCAGCGTGCTCGAGGTGACGCCGCCCGAGCTCGCGGGTGACATCTCCGAGACGGGTATACTTTTTAACCGGCGGCGGCGCTCTGCTCGACGGCATGGATAAGCTCATAGAGAAGAGAACCGGCGTCCATGTCATTATTCCCGACGATCCGCTCGAGTGCGTTGCGCTTGGCACGGGCTACGCCATCGAGCATATGGATATACTCGAAAACAACGGAGGAATCTTTCAAGACCCGCGAGGAAATAACGGATTCAAAGATTAAATTTCAAAGCGCGCTGCTTTATTTAGGCGGCGCGTTTTTATGTTTTTTGCCGTTCGTACCGTTTAAAGTGCGGTTCGTACCGAACCCTGTTGATACAGGGAATTCAATCGGATATTATTTGCCTGAGAAATTGCGCGAAGCGCTGAAAACGGAGGGTAAATAATGAAACTGAGAAAGATAGCGGCCGTGCTCATCGCAATCGTGGTGCTCTGCGCCGCGCCGATAGGCGGGCTCGTCGGTGTTGATTGTATGAGCTTTTTTCACGCCAAAAGCCGAAGCGGCGGGAAAAACATACAAGGTCGGCGATATCGTTGAATTCGGCTCTTATCCGCAGAGCAGGGTCACGAATTCTTCCCTCGTTTCCGCCCTCAATAAAGTCTCGAAAAACTGGGTCAGCTATGGCTATTACAGCGGCACAGGGGATTATGGTACCATGGTTCAGGGCAATTGGATGAAATATGCCGATTTTACATATAACGGCACAAAATACCGCGCCGTCACCTTTTCTCAGTACAGACCGGTTTGGACAAGTGAATTATCTTCTTCCGACAATTCAGAGCAGTACGACAATGGCTATACTCCAAACAATATATACTATTTCAAATATGAGCCTCTGAAGTGGCGCATTCTCAACCCCTCGACGGGCTTTTGTTATTTGTGAGAGTATAATTGATTCTCAGGCTTACAGCAACACGGTTTACGGTTCTTATGAGCCGGATGGCTCAGTGTCTGTCTGGTGGAACGACGCAGAGTATACCCACTATGCCAATGACTATGCTACGAGTAGCATCAGAGCGTGGCTCAACGATGATTTCTATAACACCGCTTTTTCCTCCTCACAGAAGACGAGCATTTTGACCTCCGAATTAAATAATAGAGCATGTTCTACCGCTTACAGCGAATACGATAGTGCTACCACTTACGACAAGGTTTTTCTGCTTTCTTATAGCGAAATGCAGAACACCGCATACGGATTTTCTTCAAGCTCCGCCCGTCAGGCGAAGGGTACCGATTATGCAAAATGTCAGGGATTGCGGGTTTACTCATCGGACGAACGTTCACCTCAACGGTTGCGGTCTGCCGACTACGATTCTATTTATGCATGCATTGTTAGCAACAATGGCGACCTCAACAATCTCTGTTGGTATGTTAGCCCCACAGATTTTGGCATTCGTCCCGCTATAAAAATTTCAAATCTGTCGTCCGCAATTTCTAAATCCGGCGGCTCCGGTTCATCCTCCGGCAACTCGAACAAGAACATAACAGCCAAGCCCGCGGGCGGCAGCAATGTCGTCACCGACGCGCCGCAGGGCGTGACCGAGAGCGAGACCTTTGCACAGATAAACGCAGAGATCGAAAAAAAGAAGCGAGCACCGCCGAAATAAAGTCCTACGGCGATTTCAAATATATCGTGGTAAAAGCCAATGCCTATATCTGCGGCTATAGCGGTTCAAGTAAAAAGGTCAAGATTCCCTCTGAAATAGACGGCATGCCCGTTGTCGGAATAACGGACAATGCGTTTGCCAAAACCTCGGCGCAGGAGATAACCGTTCCGTCGAGCGTCAGCGAGTTCGGCAAGAACGCCTTCGGCGAGGAAGACGGCGAGACGAGAACGATAGTTGCCACGAGCGGTTCGCCCGCCGAGGCATATGCTCTGAGCGCGGGCATGAACCTGAAAAAGCACAGCACGAAGTCATCGAGCGGAATTGACGACAGCACAAAGTTCAAAGTCGTTGCCGCCTGCGCGGCGTTTGCCGTCATAGGCTCCGCCGCAGTTATAACGCTGATTGTCGTGAAGAAGTGTAAGTAAAAAATCCGCTTCCAAACTTTTCCGTATAAACTATTATAAAACCGTCCATAATTCGGTTGCATCCGAAAGAAAGGACGGTTTTTACTTATCATGAAGTCAAAAAATTATCAAAGCTGCTCAAAATACAGGCTGTTGTGTTCGCGGTCATTATTGCTGTGGGCGTGTGCAGCGTCGGGGGTGTTTGCCTATAACTGCTCGCGTGTGCGCTCCGATGTGCTGCGAATGCATGTCATTGCAAACCCGATTCCGACGGGGATCAGGCGCTCAAGCTAAAAGTCCGCGATGCCGTGCTCGAACGCGGCGCGGAGCTCTTCGACGGCACCGTGACGGCGGACGAGGCAAAGGCGAAAATAGGCCGCAGAAAGCGGAGCTCGAAGCTGCCGCGCGCGAGGTGATAGAGCGCGAGGGCTATGACTATCCCGTGAGCGTCAATGTCGTCAACGAGTATTTCGCCACCCGCTGTTACGGCGATCTGACGATGCCCGCTGGACGCTATACCGCCGTCAAAGTTGGATAGGCGAGGGCGCGGGGCATAACTGGTGGTGCGTGATGTTCCCGCCGCTGTGCCTGCCTGCCGCGCAGGACAGGGGAGGCAATATCGATGCGTTCCTCGACGGCGACGAGCTCAAGGTCGTCGAAAGCTCCGGCAGATACGAGCCGCGTTTTTAAAATAGTCGAGATAATAGAAGAACTCAGAGAAAAAACCTCGCCCGAAAACTGAAAATTTTCTTTGCGGCTCGCCAATTCATGAGGTGAGCCGCAAAATTTTTGCCGAGTGCGTCTTTTTGTCAAATCTGTTGACTTTTTGCGGATTAGCTCTATATTAATACTACTATATTTTTGATGTGCGGTTTGCATCGTATTCTTTTGAGAGAGGGGCTGCATAATTGAAAAAAAATGTCATTATCGATCTGAAACACATCTCCGTCAAACTGGGTGATAATCAGGTGCTCGACGATCTGAGCCTTTATATAAGGGACAGGGAGTTCATCACGCTGTTGGGTCCGTCTGGCTGCGGAAAGACTACTATTCTGCGCGTCATTGCCGGTTTCCTCGAACCCGATGAGGGGATGTCATATTTGAGGATAAAAAAATCAATGGTGTACCGCCTCATAAGAGGCAGGTTAACACCATTTTTCAGCGTTACGCGCTTTTCCCGCACCTGAATGTCTATGAAAATGTGGCGTTCGGCCTGCGCATAAAGAAAACGCCGGAGAATGAGATTGAAAAGACGGTCAGCGAAATGCTGTCTATCGTCAACCTCAGCGGCTTTGAAAAGCGCAACATAAATTCACTCTCGGGCGGTCAGCAGCAGAGGGTGGCGATAGCCCGCGCCCTTGCGGTCAAGCCGCGCGTGCTTCTGCTCGATGAGCCTCTCGGCGCGCTCGATCTCAAATTGAGACGCGAGATGCAGGTCGAGCTCAAAAGATTCAGCAGCAGATGGGCATAACATTTATATATGTCACCCACGATCAGGAGGAGGCTCTCACGATGTCGGATACCGTCGTCGTGCTCAATCAGGGCTATATCCAGCAGATCGGCACTCCCGTTGACATTTATAACGAGCCCACGAACGCTTTCGTCGCCGATTTCATAGGCGAGAGCAATATCATAGACGGCGTTATGATAAGGGATCGCCTCGTGCGTATCCTAGGCGCGGAGTTCGTCTGTGTCGATGAGGGCTTCGGCGAGAATATGCCAGTCGATGTCGTCATAAGACCCGAGGATGTCGTCCTGACTCCGCCTTCACAGGGCGAGCTCAAGGGCGTTGTCACCGATATAATATTCAAGGGCGTGCACTATGAGATGAACGTTATGGTGAACGGATACGAGTGGCTTGTCCACAGCACCGTCTCCACTCCCCCATCGGAGCGGAGGGGGCCTCAGCGTTGAACCCTCGAACATCCAGATTATGAACAAACCCGAGTCCGAGGACGAGGAGGTGTTCAACGCCGATGCGTAAAAAACTTTATGGCAAGGCCGTATCTTCTGTGGATGCTGGTCTTTACGATAGTGCCGCTGCTGTTCGTTTTTATTACGGCTTCACTTCTTCGGACGGCACGTTCACTTTTTCAAACATAACAGCGATTTTTGAAAAGATTCATATTCAGGCGCTCGGGCTGTCCCTGCTGCTCGCAGTGATAACAACGGTGGTGTGCCTGCTGTTCGCTTATCCGCTCGCACTGATACTAAGCAAAAGCGCCGCGAAAAACCGCAGCTTCGTTATATTTATTTTCATCCTGCCCATGTGGATAAACTTCCTGCTCAGGATAATAGCTATAAGAATGCTGCTCTCGGATAACGGGTATTCTCAACTATATCCTCTCGGCGCTGAATCTGCCGAATTTCAGCATCATGTATACTCCGGCGGCGATAGTTATCGGTATGGTCTATGATTATTTCCCGTTCATGGTTCTGCCGATTTACAATGCCCTTATAAAAATTGATCGCAACCTTCTCGACGCCGCGGGCGACCTCGGCGCGACCCCGGCGAGGACTTTCCGCAAGATAATCTTTCCGCTCTCCGTGCCCGGCGTTATAAGCGGCATCACTATGGTGTTCGTGCCGAGCATCTCGGAGTTCGTTATCGCCGATATTCTCGGCGGCGGAAAAGTTCTGCTCATAGGCAATATCATCGAACAGGAGTTCAACCAGGGCAATAACTGGCATCTCGGCTCCGGCATCTCGATAGTGCTCATGATATTCATCTTCGTGAGCATGATGATCGGCGAGATGAAAGGCTCGGGAGAGGAGGCGTCGCTGTGGTAAAATTCAGACACTTCCTCGAAAAGTTTTATGTGGCGATAATCTTCGTCCTGCTCTATTTGCCGATAGCCGTTCTGACAGTCATGTCGTTCAACAATTCGCGCTATATGAAATGGGGCGGCTTCACCCTCAGGTGGTACGAAGATCTGTTCACGAGCGGATCTATTATGGAGGCTCTGCGCAATACGCTTCTGCTCGCTCTGCTCTCGGCGCTGATAGCAACGGCGGTCGGCTCTCGCCTGCGTGGGCATTCTCTATATGAGAAAGCGCAGTCAGTCCGTAATAATGAGCGTCAACAGCATCCCGCTTCTCAATGCCGATATCGTAACGGGTATCGCGCTGATGCTGCTCTTCGTGCGCATGTTCGGCAATCTCAATTTCACGACCATGCTCATAGCGCATATCAGCTTCAATATTCCCTATGTTGTCCTCAATGTCCTGCCGAAGCTCCGTCAGCGCGACAGGACACATATGAGGCGGCGGTCGACCTCGGTGCAACGCCGGTTCAGGCATTTTTCAAGGTGATAGTCCCGGATATTTTTCCCGGGCATCCTCTCGGGCTTTCTTATGGCGTTCACCATGTCGCTCGATGATTTCACCATCACTTATTTCACCAAGGGCGCGGGAATAAAGACGCTCTCGATAATAATCTATACCGAGCGCAAGCTCGGCAACCAGCCTGAGCTCTATGCTCTGTCAACTATAATCTTCCTCATCGTGCTTATCGTGCTGTTCGCCGTCAACCGAATCAGCATCAATAAGGAGAAAAGCGCGGCAAAGGGAAAAAACTATTGATGGGGACGAAAAATGAAAAAATCTGTTTTTGTAAGAATTGCGGCGGCAGTTATGGCAATTGTGCTCTGCCTCTGCTCCATGGGCGCGCTCGCGGGCTGCACCAAGACCCGCAGCATAAATGTGCTCGTCTACGGCCAGTATATCGACCTCGATGTTATCTCGAACTTCAAAAAGAGAACGGCATCAAAGTCAATGTCGATGAGTGCGACACTCCCGAGGAGCTTTATAACAAAGCGGTCAACGGCGACCAGTCGTATGACCTCATCTGCACCTCGGATTATATAATCGAGCGTTTTATCAAGGAGAACAGACTCTCCGAGCTCAACTTCGACAACATTCCGAATATCAAGAATATCGGCGAAGTTTATCTCGAGAAGTCAAAATCTTTTGACCCCGAGAACAAGTATTCCGTCCCGCATTTCTGGGGCACAGTCGGCGTTATCTATAACACCAAGATGGTCTCTGAAGAGGATGCGAAGAGCTGGAAAGATGTTCTTCAACGAGAAGTATTCCGGAAAGATAATCATGTCCAACAGCATCCGCGACTCCTTCCTTGTCGCGCTTGAGGCTCGGCTATTCGCTCAACACCACCGACAAGGCTCCAGATAGACGAGGCGAAGCAGCTGCTTATCAAGCAGAAGCCGATGCTCAAGGCGTATCTTGTCGAGACCGAGGCTCGCGACGCGATGATAAGCGGCGAGGCTGCGATGGCTCTCGTCTATAACGGCGAAGCTTATCTCGCTATTGAGGGCGACGAGGAGCAGAACATCATGGCAACCCCTGATCTGAAGTTCACAATTCCCGAGGAGGGCACGAACTTCTGGATCGATTCGTGGGTCGTCCCGACCTACAGCTCAAATAAGGCTGACGCCGAGGCGTTCATCAACTACCTCTGCGGAGTCGAAGCGGCGAAGAAGAACTTCGAGTATATCTATTATTCGACTCCGAACCAGGCTCTCTACAACGAGCTTGATCCCGAGGTTCAGCAGGATGAGGATATCTTCCCGTCCCGCGAGGTTATCGACAAAGGCGAGGGTTTATCACGACCTCGGAGCCGATCTCGATGCTTATTACAGCGCTTCTTGAAAGAAATCAAATCATAACAATAATAGCCGGGGTGCGGACTGCCGTGCCCCGGAATTTCTGTAAGAAAGGGCAATATTCATGCTTATAGATGAACTTGTCGGCTTTTTCGAATTTTTACGGCTCCGACCCGTCCCCTCGTCCTCGCCGGCGGCGGAAACACCTCCGCAAAGGCGGACGGCAGGATGTGGGTCAAGGGCTCGGGCACGGCTCTTGCGACCATAACGGCGCAGGGCTTTGTTGAAATCGATCTTTCGAAGCTCGGCGAAAAATATTTGAAAAGAGCTATCCGGATTCCGATTCCGAGCGAGAGGCTCTCGTCCTCCAAGACCTTATGGCGTCGCGCGTTCCGGGCGAGACAAAGCGCCCGAGCGTCGAGACTACGCTCCATGCGCTGTTCCCGCAGACCTATGTCCTGCACCTGCACCCGGCAAAGGTGAACGGCATCACCTGCTCAAAGGGCGGGAGAGTGCCGCACGCCGGGTGATAGCCCGCGATTTTATCTGGATTGAGCAGTGCCGCCCGGGCTATGTGCTGGCGAAGCTCTGCCGCGACAAGATGCTTGAATTTAAGGCTCGCGCGGGCAAAGACTGCGATATGCTCCTGCTCGAAAATCACGGCATATTCGTCGCCGCCGATACGGGTCGATGCCCTCGGCGAAAAGCTGAGTTTCGTGCTCCGATTCGATTGACCGCAGCCTTTCGGAAAAGCCCGATTTCGATAAAACTCCGACTTTTGATACGGAAGCTCAGCAGGCTCTTCTCTCCGCATTTCCGCAGAGTACCGTCTGCCGTGAAGTCCCGTTCGGCGTGTCAAAGAGCTTTGTCGGCTCCGCGGATGCCGCAAATGAGCTTATGCGCCCGTTTACTCCCGATCATATCGTCTATTGCCGCGCCTATCCGCTCTGGCTCGACAGCGTCGGTGAAGCTGATGAAAAAATAAGCGCATATAATAAAAATCATGGCTTCATGCCTCGCGCGTTATTTTGCTCCGGGAGCAGGGGAGCGTTCTGCTTCGGCGAGAGCGAGAAGCGCGCAGCGACTGCCGAGATGCTCTTTGAAGATGCGGCGGATATCGCCGTGTATTCGCGCTCGTTCGGCGGTGCGTCGCACATGACGGAAGAGCTCACGGATTTCATCACAAATTGGGAAGTTGAAGCCTCACAGAAGCTCGCAGAACGGCTGAAAAAACGTATTTGAGACGGCAAAAGTGAAATCTGTTTTAATTTTTCGTGAAATATTGCCCGTAAAGCTTGAAATACCCTACTCAAATAAGTTAAAATATTAACAAATAAAAAGAGCTCAGAAGAGCCGGAGACTATGTGGTCTCTCAATAGATATGGGGGAAAAAAGAATGTCAGTCAGACTTAACACCTCGTTTGTCGGCGAGGCGGCAGATGCCGCTAAGCTTCTCGGCTATTCAGCCGGAGATAACCGCCGCTCATGAAAAGCTTCATAACGGCACGGGCGCAGGCAATGCGTTCTCGGCTGGGTCGACCTTCCGGTCAACTATGATAAGGAGGAGTTCGCCAGAATAAAGGCAGCCGCAGAGAAGATAAAGAAGGATTCCGAGATACTTATAGTTATCGGCATCGGCGGATCTTACCTCGGCGCAAGAGCCGCTATCGAGTTCGTGAAGTCCCAGAAATATAACGATGTCGCCGCCGATACTCCGAAGATTTACTTCGCCGGCAACACAATCAGCTCCCTCGACCCCTTGCCGAGCTTATCGATATCTGCAAGGATAAGGACTTCTCCGTCAATGTTATCTCGAAGTCCGGAACGACCACCGAGCCCGCGCTCGCGTTCCGTATCTTCAGAGACCTGCTCATCAAGAAGTACGGCAAGGACGGCGCAAAGGCCGCATCTATGCCACTACCGATAAATCAAAGGGCGCGCTTCGCAATATGTCCGACGAAGAGGGCTATGAGACTTTTGTAGTTCCCGATAACGTCGGCGGCAGATATTCCGTGCTCACCGCAGTCGGCCTGCTTCCGATAGCGGTCGCCGGAATCGATATCGACGCACTTATGAAGGGCGCCGCAGACGCGAGAGAGCAGTATATGTCGCCCAAACTTGACAAGAACGACTGCTATCGCTATGCCGCTATCCGCAACATTCTCTACAGAAGCGGCAAGAAGATCGAAATGATGGCCGCATATGAGCCGGACTACACCATGATGTGCGAGTGGTTCAAGCAGCTCTTCGGCGAGAGCGAGGGCAAGGAGCACAAGGGAATCTTCCCGGCTTCGGCGATATTCTCGACCGACCTCCACTCTCTCGGCCAGTACATACAGCAGGGCGAACGCTCGCTGTTCGAGACCGTTGTCACATTTGCTCAGCCTAAGCGCGATCTTGTTATCGAGGCTACAGCCGACAATGAGGACGGACTCAACTTCCTCGCAGGCAAGTATATGTCCGAGGTCAACCGCAAGGCGTTCGAGGGAACGGTTCTTGCGCATACCGACGGCGGCGTGCCCAACATCCTCCTCGATGTCGACAAGATGGATGAGTACAATCTCGGCTGGCTTATCTACTTCCTCGAGAAGGCATGCGGAATTTCCGGCTATGTCCCGGAGTCAATCCGTTCGACCAGCCCGGCGTTGAAAGTTATAAGCTCAATATGTTCGCACTCATGGGTAAGCCCGGATATGAGGAGCGTCGTGCTGAGCTTGAAAACAGAATAAATTTTAGGAGGAATTCTTAAATGGTTTCTTTGATTACAGGACGCAAAGGATCGGGCAAGACAAAACGTCTCATCGAGCAGGTCAACAAGGCTGTTGAAGCTTCCAGCGGCAACGTTGTCTGCGTTGAGAAAGAAAGGCTTCTGACTTACGATATCAACTATCGTGCAAGACTCATCGAGACTGATTTCTACAAGGTCAGCGGCTACAAGGCGTTTTACGGCTTCCTCAGCGGTATCTGCGCAGGTGACCACGATATAACCGATATCCTCATCGACGCAACTCTGCGCATCGGCGGGCAGAGATTATGATGAGCTTGCAGTTTTTCCTTGAGAAGGTCAAAGGAGCTGAGCGATATCACCGAGAAGAACTTCGTCTTCACCGTTTCGGCTGACGATGAGGAGCTTCGAGAAGATTTTGACTTCTGCCAGAAACTTTAAGAGAAAAAGTCTAAAAAACTGAAGTTTTTATTGACAAAACCCGCGCAGGAAGATATAATACTTTCTGCGCGGATTTAAGTAACCGCAAGGTGAATGCTATGTTTATTGAGTTAGAACCCATTTTCAATAATATCGGCGCGTCCGTTCCGTTTGATTATGAGATGGACATGTCCGACGAGGAGTTCTGGGCGGGCAAGCCCTTTCAGAAGGCTGTGCGCGTCAAAGGCGAGGCGGTCAACCGCGCCGGCATAGTCTGCATCGAGGCTCAGGCGACGGTTGAAGTGTTTACGGACTGCGACCGCTGCGCTTCATCGATAGACCGCGTTTTCGACATTCCCGTTTCGCACACTCGTGACCTCACTCAACGATGAGGAGAACGACGAGCTGATTCTTGTTGAGGATATGCATTTTGAGCTTGATCCTCTTGTGCGGGAGGATATTTTCCTCACCCTGCCCAGCAAGATTCTGTGCAAAGAGGATTGCAAAGGCGTCTCGCCCGTTCTGCGGCGCCAACCTCAATGAAGGCCAATGCAGCTGCAAAGCCCGTAGACCCGCGTCTCGAGGCTCTCAAACAGCTTTTTGGATAATTAAAGGATTTTTTCCACATTCAATGCACTAGTATTAAGGAGGTGCTCAACATGGCGGTACCCAAGAGAAGAGTATCAAGCGCAAGACGAGACAAGAGACGTTCCAACGTTTGGAAGATGGACGCTCCCGAGCTCGTTAAGTGCCCGCAGTGCGGGGGGAGTACAAGAGACCCCACAGAATATGCCCCTGAGTGCGGCTATTACAACGGCAAGCAAGTGATTAAGAAGGACGCGTGAGCCCTTTGAAACACACGCAAGTCAAATATGACTCGTAAAGCGGCCGGTATCGGCGGCTTAAAGCGTTAACTGCTAAGCTGAGGTTCCGCCTCGGCTGTGCTTCGTACAAGTCATGAATGCGGAGAGGTAGAGGAGGATGAGCCTTCTCTGCCTTTTTGATTTTATAAGAGTAAATGCTGCTTATAATAATCCCAAAACTTTGAAAGGGAAGCGGTATCGGCGAAAGCCGTTTGCCGCGCGGTCATAAATATGTCAAAACCGGTTGTTGCAATCGTCGGCAGACCCAATGTCGGCAAATCGACCCTGTTCAACAAGCTCGTCGGAGCACGTCTGAGCATAGTCGACGATACCCCCGGCGTCACCCGCGACAGAATCTACGGAGACTGCGAGTGGGGGGCAGCAGAACGCTGCTGCTCGTCGATACGGGCGGCATTGAGCCCTATTCGGACGATATAATTTTTAAAGCAGATGCGCCGCCAGGCTCAGCTGGCTATCGACAGCGCGGATGTTATAATTCTCGTCACCGATGTGCGCTCCGGCGTTGTCTCGACCGACAGCGAGGTCGCGTCCATGCTCCAGAAGAGCGGCAAGCCGATAGTTCTCTGTGTCAACAAGTGCGACACCGTCGGCGAACCTCCCGCGGAATACTATGAATTTTATAATCTCGGTCTCGGCGATCCGATAGCCGTCTCGTCCGTCCACGGAATGGGCACGGGTGATCTGCTCGACGCCGTCTTGCGAGCATCTGCCGCCCGCCGACGAAAGAGGAAGAAGAGGACGACACCATCAAGGTCGCCGTTATCGGCAAGCCCAATGTCGGCAAATCGTCGCTCGTCAACGCCATTTTGGGCGAGGACAGAATGATAGTCTCCGATATCGCGGGCACTACCCGTGACGCAACGGATTCTTATGTGGAAAATGAATACGGCAAGTTTGTCTTTATAGATACCGCAGGTCTGCGCAGAAAAGAGTCGTGTCTATGACGCTATCGAAAAATATTCCGTCATAAGAGCAAGAATGGCTGTTGAACGCGCGCAGGTATGTGTTATAATGATAGATGCGGTGGAGGGCTTCACCGAGCAGGATTCCAAAGTCGCGGGTATCGCGCACGAGCTCGGCAAGGCTTGCATAATCGCAGTCAACAAGTGGGATGCCGTCGAAAAGGACGGCAAGACCATGGACTTTACCGCAAGAAGCTGATGAACGACTTCTCGTTTATGTCCTACGCCCCGATAATCTTTTTATCTCGGCAAAAACGGGACTCAGGCTCGACAGACTGTTTGAGCTCATCAAATATGTTGACGATCAGAACGCCATGCGTATCTCGACCGGCCGCCTCAACGACCTGCTCGCCGATGCCACGGCGCGCGTCCAGCCGCCGACAGATAAGGGCAGAAGACTCAAGATATTCTATATGACTCAGGCCTCAACCCGTCCGCCGACATTCGTCTGCTTCGTCAACCGCAAGGATCTGTTCCATTACAGCTATCAGCGATATATCGACAATCAGATTCGCTCCGTATTCGGTCTTTAGGGCACCCCGACGCGCATGATAATCAGAGAAAGGGAATCAAACAAGAAATGATAGTTCTCGGTATCGAGCCCGGATATGCAATCGTCGGCTGCGGCGTTGTGGAATATAAAAACAACCATTTCACCATGCTCGATTACGGCGCGGTGACAACGCCCGCAGGGATGCCGTTCAACATTCGCCTTGAGCGCATATATGACGGCGTGTCGGAGCTTATGGAGAAATATAATCCCGAAGCGATGTCGATAGAAAAGCTTTTCTATAACAACAACGCAAAAACGGTTATCGATGTCAGCCAGGCGAGGGGGAGTTCTTGTTCTCGCCGCGCAGAAGCACCGTATCCCGATTTTTGAGTATACACCCCTGCAGGTCAAAACAGAGTGTCGTCGGTTACGGACGCGCTGAGAAGAAGCAGGTGCAGGAGATGACGAGGATAATCCTCAATCTCGAAAAAATCCCGAAGCCCGATGACGCCGCCGACGCGCTCGCTATGGCGGTCTGCCACTGCCATTGCAGCGGCTCGGTCATGGGCAGACTCCAGCCAGTACAGATAAAGGAGAGCAGCATGTTTTACAGTATCACCGGTCAAGTGGTCTATACCGATGCCACGAGCGTCGCGGTCAGCTGCGGCGGCGTTGCGTTCAATTGCAGTGCCACTGCCAATACTTTGAAAAATATAGGCACTATAGGCGATACGGTCACGCTCTATACCTATCTCAATGTCCGCGAAGATGCGCTCGATATGTTCGGCTTCTATGATAAGGATGAGCTTGACTGCTTCAAACTGCTCATAAATGTTACCGGCGTTTACTCGAAAGCCGCCCTTTGCGATACTCTCTCAGCTGACTCCGAACAGGCTCGCTGTCTGTGTCGCCTCGGGTGATACAAAGGCGATAACCGCGGCTCAGGGCGTGGGCGCAAAGCTCGCTCAGAGAGTTGTGCTTGAACTCAAAGATAAATTAAAATCATATATATCTTCCGAGAACCGCGAGGAGCTCGCCGCGATAAACGCCGCCGCGTCATCGAGCGCAGGCGAGGAAGCGGTCGATGCCCTTTGTCATGCTCGGTTATACAAAGACCGAAGCGGCTTCGGCGGTCGGCAGGCTCGACCAGTCGCTCTCGTCAGAAGAACTGATAAAACAGGCTCTGCGCCTTATTTCAAAGAATATATAATGAGAGAAAGGAGACGGCTCTATGGATATGGATACTGAAAACCGCATAGTTACCCCCGATCTCTCGCCTGAGGATACCGACCTTGAGTTTTCCCTGCGCCCGCGCCAGCTGACCGATTATATCGGCCAGGATAAGGCGAAAGAGAACCTTCGGTCTATATCGAGGCCGCCCGCCGCAGAGGCGACTGCCTCGACCATGTTCTGCTTTACGGCCTCCCGGACTCGGCAAAACGACCCTCGCGGGCATAATAGCGAATGAAATGAACGTCAATCTCCGCGTGACCTCAGGCCCGCGATAGAGAAGCCCGGCGACCTTGCCGCACTGCTGACTAACCTCAACGACGGAGATGTGCTCTTCGTCGATGAGATTCACCGCCTGTCGCGCTCGGTCGAAGAGGTGCTCTATCCCGCCATGGAGGACAGCGCGATAGATATAATTATCGGCAAAGGCCCCTCGGCGCGTTCGATAAGGCTCGACTTGCCGCATTTTACCCTTGTCGGTGCAACGACGAGAGCGGGTCAGCTCAGCGCGCCCCTGCGCGACCGATTCGGCGTTATTCTCCGCCTTGAGATGTATACGCCCGAGCAGCTCTCGCAGATAGTCACGCGTTCCGCAGGGATCCTCGGCATCGAGATGGATCCGAGCGGTGCAGGCGAGATAGCCTCGCGCTCGCGCGGCACTCCGCGAATCGCAAACAGATTCTTGAAGCGCGTGCGCGACTTCGCTCAGGTCATGGGCGACGGCGTAATAACCCGCGAAACAGCCTCAATGGCGCTCGACCGCATGGAGGTCGATGCCTCGGGCTTGATTCGATAGACAGACTTGTCCTCACTACGATGATAAGAAACTACAACGGCGGTCCCGTGGGACTCGAGACGATAGCTGCGGCAGTCGGCGAAGAGGCGATAACGATTGAGGATGTCTATGAACCTTACCTCATGCAGATCGGCTTCCTCAGCAGAACTCCGCGCGGACGCATGGTCACTCCCGCCGCTTACAGGCATCTCGGCATAGCAATGCCGGGTCAACAGCAGTTCGATATCTGATAATTGGCGGTTTAGTTATGGGAAGACTTTTGGAACAGACGGCGCAAGAGGCGTTGCAAACAGCGAGCTTATTTGCGAACTCGCCATGAAAATCGGCAGAGCTACCGCCATGGTGCTCACTGACAGCACGCATAAAAGGCCTCGCGTGCTTATAGGCATGGATACCCGCGCATCGTCGGAGATGCTTGAGGCCGCCATCAGCGCAGGTCTTTGCCCGTCGGCGCAGATGTTCTGCTCTCGGCGTCGTGCCGACCCGGCAGTGGCGTTCCTTGTTCAGAGAATATCAGTCCGATGCGGGCATAATGATTTCCGCCTCGCACAACCCCCCTGCGAATATAACGGCATAAAGATATTCAAACGACGGATATAAGCTCCCCCGACGCGCTTCGAGGAGGAAATCGAGGCGATAATCCTCGATGAGACCGTCGTTCCGCCAGTCAAAAATAGGGCGGCGATGTCGGCAGAATCATAACTTCCGAAATGCCGATTTTCGATTATATAACCCACCTGTGCTCGACCGTTGATTACAGGTTCAACAACATGAAGATAGCCTCGACTGCGCCAACGGCTCTTCGAGCATAAACCGCGCCCGAGTCTCTTTTCATGCAGATGGGCGCCGAGTGCGATGCTTCGCAAACGAGCCGGACGGCGTCAATATCAATGACAACTGCGGCTCGACTCACCTCGAGAATCTTCAGAAATATGTCGTTGAGCACGGACTTATGGCAGGCTTCGCATTCGACGGCGACGCCGACAGACTCCTTGCAGTCGATGAAAACGGCGATGTCGTTGACGGCGATAAGATAATCGCCATCTGCGCCAAGGATATGAAAAGAGCGCGGTGAGCTTGATGGCGACGCGGCAGTTGTCACCGTCATGAGCAACATGGGCTTCCACAAGTTCTGCGCCGACAATGATATTCACTGCGAGATAACAAAGGTCGGCGACCGCTATGTCCTCGAGCGTATGCTCGAAAAGGGCTATGCGATAGGCGGCGAGCAGTCCGACATGTCATTTTCCTGCATCATTCGACCACCGGTGACGGCGAAGTGACCGCCGCTCAGGTGCTCCAGACTATGAAGCGCACCGGAAAGTCGCTCTCCGAGCTTGCAAAGTGCATGGAGGTCTATCCGCAGGTGCTCAAGAACGTCAGAGTCTCCAACATCGGCAAGGTGCGTTTTTTCAAGCGATGAGGAGATAAAGAAAGCCATAGCCAAGGCTGAGGCTGAGCTCGGCGAGGACGGACGCGTGCTCGTCAGGGTGTCCGGCACCGAGCCGCTCGTCAGAGTCATGCTCGAGGGCTAGGATGAAAAGCTTATCGAAAAGCTCTGCGACGAGATTGCCGAGGTCGTCAGAGAGAGACTTATATAACAGGAGCGCGGGAACCCCGCGCCGGAGAGGAAAAAGATATGCGCGTTGCCGATGAATGGAAGGATTATGAGCTGCTCGACTGCTCTTCGGGTCAGAGGCTCGAACGCTGGGGAGATGTCATACTTATAAGACCCGATCCCCAGGTCATCTGGAAAACAGAAAAGACCCATCCGCTCTGGTATAAGGCGCACGCAGTCTCATAACCGTTCATCTTCGGGCGGCGGAAAGTGGGATATCAGAAGAAAGATTCCCCGGATGCGTGGAAGATAAAATACGGCGAGCTCGCGTTTATGGTCAAGCCCATGGGCTTCAAGCATACCGGAGTTTTTCCCGGAGCAGGCGGTCAATTGGGATATGACGGCTCAGATAATCAGAGACGAGCGCAGACCCCTGCGCGTGCTGAATCTTTTCGCCTATACGGGCGCGGCGACGGTTTTCGGCTCTCAACGCCGGAGCGCACGTTACCCATGTAGACGCTTCAAAGGGCATGGTTGCCTGGGCTAAAGAAAACGCCGCCGTAAGCGGACTTGCAAAATGAGCCGTGCGCTGGCTCGTTGACGACTGCATGAAGTTTGTCGAGCGCGAGATACGCCGCGGCAACAAATAAGATATTATTATCATGGATCCGCCGTCTTATGGCAGAGGACCGGGCGGCGAGGTCTGGAAGCTTGAGGATGCGGTTTATGACTTTGCGTCGCTGTGTACCGCCGTGCTCTCGGACGATCCCGTTATGGTGCTCATCAACTCTTACACAACGGACTTTCTGCGTCCGTCATGCAGTATATACTGGCAGTACAGTGTCGCCGCTGTTCGGCGGCAAGGTGACCTCCGACGAGATAGGTCTGCCCGTCACAGCCTCGGGGCTCGTTCTGCCCTGCGGCGCAAGCGCAGTGTGGAGAAGATAAAATGAGCGAGAAGTTTATTGAATTTAAAAATGTAACTTATACCTATGAGCCGGAGGAGCAAGGCGAAGCCAAGCCCTCTCCGGCACTTTAATATAGACCTTACCGTCAACCGCGGCGAATTTGTCGCGGTTCTCGGTCATAACGGCTCCGGCAAGAGCACCCTTTGCAAAGCTGACGAATGCTATTTTAGTGCCCGAGAGCGGCACAGTTACCGTTGACGGCATCGACACGTCGGATGAGGACAGGCTCACGGATATCCGCCGCAAGGTCGGCATGGTGTTTCAGAATCCCGATAACCAGATAGTTGCGACTATTGTCGAGGACGATGTGGCGTTCGGACCCGAAAATCTCGGCGTAGCCCCGATGAGATACGCCGCAGGGTCGACGATGCCCCTCAAGGCGGTCGGAATGTACGATTACCGCCTGCGCGAGCCGCATAAGCTTTCCGGCGGCCAGAAACAGCGCGTGGCTATCGCCGGCATAATCGCTATGCAGACGGGCTGCATCGTGCTCGATGAACCTACGGCGATGCTCGACCCGCGCGGCAGGCGCGAGGTCTTTGATACCGTGCGCCGCCTGAACCGCGAGATGGGCATAACCGTCCTTTTTGTTACGCATTTCATGGACGAGGCAGTCAAGGCTGACCGCGTCATAATTATAGATTCCGGGCGACTCTGCCTCGACGGTACGCCGCGCGAGGTGTTTTCGCAGACCGATGTCCTGCGCCGCTGCGGACTCGATGTGCCGCAGAGCACCGAGCTGTGCCACCGCCTGATCGAAAAGGGGATAGACCTGCCCGGCGATATCCTTGACGCCGATGAGTGCGTCGAGGCGCTTTCAAAAATAATGGAGGTGAGCCGATGACAGTGCTTGAAACAGAAAATCTCACCCACTATTATGAAAAACGGCATGGCTGGAGCCGTCGCCGCTATCGAGAATATAAACGTGAAGTTTGAAAAGGGCGAAATAGTCGGAATAATCGGCCATACCGGCTCCGGTAAGAGCACCCTTCTTCAGCATCTCAACGGACTTCTGAAGCCCGATTCCGGCAGAGTTCTGCTCTGCGGTGAGGATATCAATAAAGACAAGCGCACCCTGCGCGCCGCAAGGTTCAGGGTTGGGCTTTGCTTCCAGTATCCGGAGTATCAGCTTTTTGAAGAGACCGTCTATAAAGATATCTCGTTCGGCCGAAAAATATGGGACTCGACAGCGCGGAGATTGACCGCCGCGTGCGCCGCGCCGCCGAATTTGTCGGACTTAGCGAAGAGCATCTGAAAAAATCTCCGTTCGATCTTTCGGGCGGCGAAAAACGCCGCGCCGCAATAGCGGGCGTTATGGCGATGGAGCCTGAAGTACTCATTCTCGATGAGCCTACCGCAGGTCTCGACCCGCGCGGCAGAGAGGTCATTCTCTCGCTTGTCCGCACTTATCGCGATCAGACGGGGAGCACTGTTATTCTCGTTTCCCACAGCATGGAGGATGTCGCCAAGACCGCCGACAAAGTCCTGGTGCTCAACCATTCCATGTTGCGATGTTCGGCACTGTGCCCGAGGTCTATTCCCGCACGGACGAGCTTGAGGAGATGGGACTCACCGTTCCGCAGATAACAAAAATATTCAGATCGCTGCACGACAGGGGCTTTGATGTCTCTCCGTCCGTGTTTACGGTAAGTCAGGGTGCGGACGAGCTCATGCGCTATTTTGAGGGGAGGGAATGGTATGATAAGCGATATCACTATCGGCCAGTATTATTCCGGCACCTCAGTTATTCACCGCATGGACGCGTATGAAATTTGTGCTCACAATGGCGCTTATAGTCATTCTCTTTGTGTGCAGGGAATTTCTATTCCTCGCGCTCGGACTCATTTTTGTCGTGGTAACTCTCCTGCTTTTCAAAAGTCCCGATGAAGATGATGTGGCGCAGCATAAAGCCGCTTGTTATTCTTATGCTCTTCACCGCCGTCATCAATGTCTTTTATAATCGCGGCGGCGAGACGCTCGTCTCATTTTGGAAAATAACTATAACGACCACAGGCGTTTATACCGCGATATTTACTACCGTGCGTATAATCCTGCTCGTTGTCGTCAGCTCGCTGCTGACTTATACAACCACGCCCACTATGCTCACCGACGCTTTGAGCGTCTGCTCTCGCCTTTGAAAGTGATAAAAGTGCCGGTGCATACTCGCCATGATAATGACGCTCGCCCTGCGCTTTATCCCCGTGCTTATCGAGGAGATCGAGCGCATAATGAACGCGCAGAAAGCGCGCGGAGCGGATCTTGAAACAGGCGGACTTATAAAGCGCGCCAAGGCGCTCATACCGATATTGATTCCTCTGTTTATCTCGTCGTTCCGCCGCGCATATGAGCTGGCGTTCGCCATGGAGTGCCGCTGCTACACGGGCGGCGAGGGCAGAACGCGCATGAAGCAGATGAAGCTCGCCGTGCGCGATTTTGTCGCCCTCGGTGTCACAGCCGCTCTGCTCGCGGCTGTAATAGTCCTCAATCATTATCTCGGGCATCTTATCTGATCGGAGTGAAGGCTTTGAAGAATCTGCTCTTTACCCTGCGCTATGACGGCACGGATTATCACGGCTGGCAGGTACAGGAAAATGCGAATACGGTTCAGCAGACCTTTCAGGATGCCGCCGAGCGTATCTGCGGAGTCCGCGACAATGTCATAGGCTGTTCGCGCACGGATTCCGGCGTCCACGCCGATATGTATTGCTGCAATATGCGCACCGAGTCGTCTCTTTCGCCCGAGAAGTGGAAGAGCGCGATGAACGGAGTTCTGCCGCACGATATCGCTGTGACCGACTGCCGCGAAGTGCCGTTTGAGTTTCACGCGCGCTATGACTGCTCCGGCAAGCGATATGTCTACAGAATCTGGAACGCGCAGGAGCGTAATCCTTTTTATTTCGAGATATTCTTATCACTATAAATATCCGCTCGACGCGGATTTCCTGAACCGTCAGGCGTCGCAGATGCTCGGAACCCACGATTTTTCGGCGTTCTGCGCGGCGGGTGCCAGCACGGTCGACAATGTCCGCACATTGACCCGCGCCGAGGTCGTGCGCCGAGGCGACGAAGTGCTGATGTACTTTGAGGCGGACGGCTTTCTATAACATGGTCAGGATAATGGTCGGTACGCTTCTCGATATTTCGAGGGGCAGGATAGCGGCAGATACGCTGCCCGATATAATTTCATCGCTCAGCAGAGACAGAGCGGGGGCGACTGCGCCCGCCTGCGGACTCTGCCTCGAGCAGATTTTCTATAACGGCAAAGAAGATTGAAACGGGGTGCGGCAAGTTGGCAGAGAAAAAAGGGCAAGAAGAAAAACAGCGCAAAGAAGCTCATAAGCGGACTCTTTGCGAAGAAAAAGACGAATAAACCCGCACAAAACGGCAGGAAGAAAACAAAAAATTCCAAGCGCGAGACGATAATAATTGTTGTATTGACTCTGCTTGCAGTCGGCGCGGTCGTGTTCTTCGCCGCGCGTTCGTTTGGCGGCATGAAGTATAACGATGTCGAGGATTCGGCAAAGCAGCTGATATCCGCGTCCGGCACGGGAACGGATATCCATATAAAATAAGCTCGGCGGATGTGCTCGATATGACGCCGTTCAAGTCGAATATCGCTCTGCTGACCCGCGATTCCGTGGTCGTGCTCAATTCCTCCGCCAAGGGAGGTCGCGCGCCTCGAGCATAACTATTCCGACCCGGATATGGCGGTCTATAAAGGCAGAGCGCTGGTCTATGACCGCACATCCGGCGATTTCACTTTGATGAATTCAAGCAAGATTCTGGGCGATGGCAACACGGGCTCGCCAATTTACACCGCCGCCATGGGCAAGGACGGCACAATAGCGTTCTCGCTCAAAACTTCCGCAGCCCAGAGCGAGCTGTGCGTATATAATCACAAGTTAGAAAAGATATTTGCATGGGAGTGTGCACAGGAGAAGATATTCGACATCTCTATAGCCCCCAACGGCAAGAGCGCCGCGCTGATACTCGTCGGCTCCGAAAACGCCGTTACATATTCGCGCCTTTGTCGTGCTGAATTTCAAAAAAAGATAATCCGGTAGTCACCGACATAAAATATGACAACACATTGCTCTTCGATGTCATATATAATTCGAGCACAAGCATAATAGCCTATTCGACCGATTTCAAAACGACCGTGACGAAAAAGGTCACAAAGAGGATTACTCTTTCGGCAGCAACACTCTGGCTCACGAGTCCGCGTCGGATTCGGGCAGAAGCGCCGTCGTGCTCTATGAATACGCCAACGAAGAGAAGCCGAAAGTCGTGGCTTTCGACAGGCGCTCAAAGCTTCTGTTCGAGCGCAGCTTCGACAAAGAAAAATTTATGCGCTCACCTGCACCGATAAATATGTCGCCGTGCTGTTTGACGACGGCGTTGAGCTGATATCTTCAAGCGGCGAGACCGCAAAGACCGTCTCCGCCGGCAAAAACGGCAAAAAGGGTCATCTGCGCGGGCAGCGACGTGTATGTACAATATGCGTCAAATATCACAAAAAATTAACAACCGCTTAATAATAAAAAAGGTTTGCCACTGTGCATAGCGTGTGATATAATTGAAAAACAGCGAACAGGGGGGATAAGTCTTGATTTTATAGTCGATTTTTTAATAGTCGCAGTGTTTGCGCTGTGCATTTTCGTCGGGGTCAAAAACGGGCTTATCCGCCTCTATTATAGGCCTTTGTCGTGGTCGTTGCATGGCTGCGCTCGCCGTATGGCTGAGCGAACCCGTCGCAAGCGGTATATATGACCTGTTCATAAAAAGAGCCTTGAAAACTGCCGTGGCGGCTCAGCTGCCCGATATGTCCTCGGCTCAGCTCACCTCGCAGAATGTGCAGGAAGTTATATCTTCTCTGCCCGCCGCCATTGTCAAAGCGGCTCAGAGCATGGGCGTTGATATCGCCGCGATATCCGAAAAGGCGGGCTCTGTCGATCTGACCGCGTCGAATCTCGCCGCCGAACTCTGCGACAGCGTCGCGCAGCCTATCGCTGTCGCCGTACTTAAAGTTTTGAGCTTCGCCGTCATTTTCTTTGTCTGCGACTTCTTTCTTTCAGATTGCCGCCAAGGCTGTCTGCAAGCTGTTTGAACTGCCCGTTATCCGCTCCGTCAACCGCACTCTCGGCGGTGTTTTCGGGGCTTTGAAGGGCGTGTTCGTCGCCGTGTTTGCCTGTCTGCTGCTCGATGCCGCCGCGTCCTTTGCGCCCGGCACGCAGTTCGCCTCGGCAGTCGGCGCATCCAAACTCGTGAGTTTGATCGTTTCAACCGATATATTTTCGCGGCTGATAACGGTTTGATATTTCCGTCCCCGCACAGGAGGAACATATTTGAGGAGGATAACTATGGTAAAAAATCTGTTTAAGGGCTGTCTGACTGTCCCGAATCTGCTCTCGCTTATAAGAATCTTTTTATACCCGCATTCGCCGTGCTCTATTATAAAGGTCATATCGGCTGGGCAGTGCTCATGCTCGCGCTTTCCGGCATCAGCGATTTCCTTGACGGAAAAATCGCCCGCCGCTTCAATCAGGTCAGCGAGCTCGGCAAGATACTCGATCCCGTTGCAGATAAGCTGACTCAGATAACAATCGCAGTTATGCTCTACATAGCTTTCCGCAGCTGCAACGATCAGCTGATGGTCGCTTTCAGCTGGGTATTCCTCGTGTTCCTCGCCAAAGAGGCGGTCATGGTTATCGGCGGAGCTATAATGATAGCCTGCGGCATCAAGCCCGGCGCGGCCGAGATATACGGCAAGGTTGCAACCTTTGTGTTCTATTTTGTCATGCTCATTATAATCGGCTTCGGCCCCCCGAGATAGGCGCGTTCAGAAATTATTGGACTCTGCCCGACCCCGTTCTCATGGTACTTGTCATAATTTCGGCAATACTTACTATAGTTGCTTTCGCAAGCTATATGCCCGCGACCTACAGACAGGTGAAGGAGAAGCACCAGAGCAGAATGGAAGCAAAGGGCAAAAAATAAACAATCGGAATCCGCAAATGAACCGTGTCAGCGGTGTTTAATCATATGCGTTCCGATATTTAAATGAAAAGATGATGTGTTCCAGGTGCGGCAAACG
>VOFC01002804.1_pt1 | contig 32004 bp, 38 predicted proteins | sample 5384161 | NCBI WGS metagenome assembly VOFC01 (sample SAMN12384722, study PRJNA508395) | human gut metagenome | isolation source: healthy gut B | host: Homo sapiens
CCATCCGCCAGACGTCGGCCGGGGCCTTCCTGGCGCTGGACCCCGACACCTCGCCGCTTCATCGCGGCCGTAGGGGCCGCGGCGGGCGATTACCGCAGCATGTCCAGATGCCTGTCCTGCTGGCCAGCATGGACATCCGGCGCTATGTGCGCCGCCTCATCAGGCGGAGCACTACCGTCTGCCCGTGGTCTCCTACCAGGAGCTCACCCCGGAGATCAGCGTCCAGCCCATGAACCGGATCCGCCTCTAGGAGCAAGGCATGGAACTTGCCATCGATTATGCCGTCAAGGCCCTGTATCTGGTCATGATCCTTTCCTGCCGCCCATCATCGTGGCCTCGGTGGTGGGCATCGTGCTCAGCCTCATCCAGGCCATCACCCAGCTGCAGGAACAGACCCTGGCGTTCGGCGTCAAGCTGCTGGCCGGGCTGACCCTCTTCCTCATGGGCAAATGGCTGAGCGGGGGGAGATATTGCAGTACAGCGAGGACATCTTCAACCGTTTCTACCTGCTCTGAACGGCAGGCCCGGATGCTGACGGCAGGCTGGACGGCCCCCAGGACACGCATGGAACAGGACAGGCATGGATTTTTTCGCAATTTTTGCAGGAACTCGGGGTCTACGGACATCTCACGGCCTTGCTGCTGGGCATGCCGCGCTTCTTCGCCCTGGTCACCGTGGCGCCTTTTTCGGCTCCGCGGTGGTGACGGGCCGATCCGCCTGCTGCTGGTGCTGGCCCTGTACCTGCCCCTGCATCCTGTCATCGTCAGCCATCTTACCGAGGACATGACGCTCTCTGCCGCACTTTCCCTGGCCGTGGGGGGGGGACGGCTGGCCCTGCTCCTGCTCAAGGAGGCCGTGCTCGGCCTGATGATCGGCTTTCTTGCGGGCATCGTCTTCTGGGCCGTACAAAGCGCCGGTTTCTTCATGGACAACCAGCGCGGCGCCACCATGGCCGAAGGGGCGGACATCCTTTCCGGCGACCAGAGCAGCCCTCTGGGCCAGCTGCTGTTCCAGAGCCTGGTCTACATTTTTTATACGTCCGGGGCCTTTCTGGCCTTCGTGGGGCTGGTGTACGCCAGCTATGACATCTGGCCGGTGACGCAGCTTTTTGCCCCTGGACGTGCCCCAGGGAGCGCCCCTGTATTTTGCCGAAAAAGTCGGCTGGCTCATGGGCCACATGCTGCTGCTGGCAGGGCCCATCGCGGCGGCTTGCCTTTTGACCGACGTGGCCCTGGGGCTGATCAACCGTTTCGCGTCCCAGCTCAACGTGTATGTGCTGGCCATGCCCATCAAATGCGGCATCGCGGCCTTCCTGCTGTGCTTCTATTTTGGGCTGCTGCTGTCACATGCACCGGAACTGTTCGATTTTACGAGGGAATCCATCCTCAAGCTGAACAACCTCCTGCCGGGAGGGGACTGATATCGCCACGCTTGTCCGCCGGCTGTGACGACAGCCGTGGGCTGCGGAGACCCATGCGCCCATGAGCAGTGAAAAGACAGAACAACCGACCCCGAAACGCCTGCGGGATTCCCGGGAAAAAGGCCAGGTGGCCAAAAGCCAGGACGTGCCCTCGGCGCTGACCGTCATGGCAGTGGCCGTCTATCTGCTGGCCCTGGCCTCCGACATGCTCAACACCATGCTGACCATGGGCGAGATCCCCATGCTGCTCATGGACAGGCCCTTCGAGGAGGCCCTGCCCCTGGCCTCCACGTCCATCCTGCTCTGTTCCCTGCGCGTGGCCCTGCCGCTCATCGGCATGGTCATGGCCGTGGCCCTTTGTGCCAACCTGATGCAGGTGGGCGTGCTGTTTTCCGTACAGGCCGCCATGCCCAAGCTTGAAAACCTGAGCATGGGCAAATGGTTCAAGCAGGTCTTTTCCCTCAAGAACCTGGTGGAGTTCCTCAAGAACATCATCAAGGTCCTGATCCTGGGGGTCAGCGTGTATGTCATTTTTTCCGACTACATGCCGCAGCTGTTCCGCATCCCGCAGGGCGACATCGGCGACATGTGGCGTCTTCTCGGTTCTGCCTGCGGCGAGCTCGTCCTCGTCTCGGCGGGCGTGTTCTGCGTCATCGCCGCCGCGGACTGGTGCTTCCAGAAGTGGCAGTTCAACAAGCAGCACATGATGAGCAAGGAAGAAGTCAAACGGGAATACAAGGAAAGCGAGGGCGACCCGCTCATCAAGGGCAAGCGCAAGCAGCTGCACCAGGAGATGATCGCCCAGAACCAGATCGCCAACGTCAGGAAAGCGAAGGTGCTTGTGACCAACCCCACCCATTTTGCCGTGGCCCTGGATTATGAAAAGGACAGGACCCCCCTGCCCGTCATCCTGGCCAAGGGCCAGGGCGTGCTGGCCCAGCGCATGATCGAGACCGCCCGGGAAGAAGGCATCCCCATCATGCGCAACGTACCGCTGGCACGCAGCCTGTACGAACAGGGCACGGAAAACGCCTACATCCCCCAGGACCTCATCGGCCCCGTGGCGGAAGTGCTGCGCTGGGTGCAATCCCTGCGCCAAGGATAAGCCATGCACGAAAAGAACGCCCGAACCCTCGCCCTGCTGATCCGTTTGTGCGACGACCTTGCCTGGGGGCGTCCCGCGGATGCGGACGCCCTGTTCGCCCTGACCCGGGAAGGCAGCTCCTCGCCGGAGCTGGAGCGCCTGGCCGAAGCCTTCGGCATGATGATCGTCAAGGTGGAGGCCCGCGAATTCCAGAGGGCGGAACTGCTGGAAAAGGTGGAGCAGCTCTCCCAGGAGCTGGAGAAAAGCCGCCTGCGCCTGCACGAGGATAACAGGCAGGTGGTGGAGACCCCTGCAGAAGGAGTACAACGTCCGCCGCATCATCGGCCGCTGTCCGGCCATGCGGCAGGTGGTGGCCCAGGCCTGGCCATCGCCCGGCGGCCCATCAATACCCTGATCCTGGGCCTTCCGGCACGGGCAAGGAGATATTTGCCAAGACCATCCACTACCACTCTCCCCGGCGCGACGCCCCTTTGTGGCCGTCAACTGTACGGCCATCCCCGAATCCCTGTTCGAAAGCGAGATGTTCGGCATCGAAAAGGGCGTGGCCACCGGTGTCAGCGCCCGGCGCGGCCTGGTGGAGGAAGCCTCGGGCGGGACGCTCTTCCTTGACGAGCTGGCGGACATGTCCCTGCCCAATCAGGCCAAGCTCCTGCGCGTGCTTGAGGAACGGGAAGTCCTGCGCGTGGGCAGCGCCCGGCCCGTGCCCGTGGACATCAAGGTCATCGCGGCCACCAATGTGGACCTGCGGCAGGCCGTGGCCCGGGGGCGCTTCAGGCAGGACCTGTACTACCGCCTCAATGTGGCCGAGCTGATGCTCCCGCCCCTGCATGAACGGGGCGACGACATCCTGCTGCTGGCCCGGCACCTGCTGGCCCAGCATGCGCGCAATATGGAACGCGCCGCCCTGATCCTGGCCCCGGCCACCCAGCAGTGCCTGCTGGCCTACGACTGGCCCGGCAATGTGCGCGAACTGAGCAACGAGATGGAACGGGCGGCGGCGCTGACTGTGGATACGGTCGTCCGGCCCTCGGATCTTTCCCCCAAGCTGCTGGCCGCCCTGGCGCGCCACGGCGGCATACGGACACCCGGCGCTGCGCTCCGGGAGCCGCCGGTCGTCCAGGAAACGTTCAACCTGGAGCAGACGGAACGCCTGCTGGTGCAGCGGGCCCTCGACGCGTGTCAGGGCAACAAGAGCCGGGCCGCGGAACTGCTGGGCATCACCCGGGAAGGCCTGCGCAAGAAACTGCTGCGCCTCGGCCGGACGGCCCGCGGCCATGACGGGGAGGAGGCATGAACGCAAGCCTTCGTCTGCGCCTGGCCCTGCTGGTGGTCTGCTCCGTGGCCCTTACCGTCGCGCTGGTCCTGTACCTGACCTGGCAGCGCGTCGGGGAGACCATGATCGGGATGGAAGAAAAAAATTTCGCCACCCTGCTGCTGGTGGAAGAGGAACGGCTCAACACTGCCACCCTCAACCATCTGGCCGGCAAGGTGCGTGCCGTCCTCATGCGCAAAAAAGGCGCAGCTGCGGGACGCCTCCGCCCGTATCCAGGCGCTGCTGCGCTCCCTCGACCGGCACGGTGAGGGCGGCCCCGGATATTCCGGCCTGCAGCCCCTGCTCTCTGTCATGGACGCCGCCAGCATCGGCCTGGTGGACGATATCGACAGCATACGCATGGAGATCCTGGATACGGAAAAGCTTCTTGCCGGCTGGACGAGCCTGCTGGGGCCTGTCGTCCAGTCTGCGGGATGTGAAGCAGCGGCCGTGCAGCGCCTGCTCAGGCAATTGCCCCGGACGGCGATTTTTGCCGTTCTGGACCTGCCCCGCCTCGTGGCCACCAACGAGGGCGGCATGGTTTCCTCCGGCACCTACCGCCCGGTACTGACCTATTTCCTGCCGCTGGACGGCGGGAACAGGCCCTCACGGGAGATACTGGTCGCCATGATCCCCCTGGACGACCTGGAAAAGATGGCCGTCCGGGCCCAGGCGCAGCTGCTGGAGGATACCAGGGAAAAATTCCGGGAGATGGCCCTCTACCCCGGCGGGCTCGTGGCCCTGCTGGACAGTGACGGCCGCATGCTGGTCTCCGGTGGCGACGGCCTGCTCCCGGACGGCCTTGACGCGGCCCGGGCAGAAGCCCGCCAGACCGGCATGGCCAAGGTCATCCTGCCCTCGCAACGGGGCGACATGCTCTGCCTGCTGGGCAGCATCCGGGCATTCGGCTGGTATGTGGCCCTCACGGCTCCCCTGGACGAGATACAGCAGCCTTCCTACAGCCTGCTGGGCAGCCTGCTGGCCGTGAGCCTGCCCATCATGCTGCTGGTGGCCCTGGCGGCCCTGTTCATGCTCATCAGGACGTTGCGGCCCCTGAAACTGCTGACCCGCAAGACCCGCCAGCTGGCCGGCGTGGATTTTGCCGCGCCCGATGCCCTTGACCGGCTTGAGCCCCTCCTCAGCCAGGGGCTGCCGCTGGAGCGCCGTGACGAGCTGGGGCAGCTGGCCCGTGCCTACGCCCATCTGGGCGGGGCCCTTGCCGCCAACATCCGCAACCTGATGGAGGCCACCGCCAGCAAGGAACGCATGGAAGGGGAGCTTTCCGCCGCACGCGAGATCCAGATGGGCATCCTTCCGCCCCCGGACGGCGCTCCCGAGATGTGCGGTTTCCGGGCCTCGGCCTTTCTGGATCCCGCCAAGGAAGTGGGCGGCGACATGTACGACTTTTTCGTCACCGGCGACGGCCGTCGGGCCCTCGTCCTGGGCGACGTGTCCGGCAAGGGCGTCCCGGCGGCCCTGTTCATGTCCATGACCGTCACTCTCGTGCGCTACGCCCTCGGTTCAGGGCTCGACCCGGCCGCCGCCATGTCACAGGTCAACGCCATGCTTGAAGCCCACAACCCGGGCAACATGTTCGTGACCCTCTTCCTGGCCCTGTACGACCCCCAAAGCGGCGAGCTGGCCTATGCCAACGGCGGCCACTGCCCGCCCTACATCATCGATGCCGCCTCGGATGCCCCGCCCCGCATGCTGGACAAGCTGAGCGGCCCGCTGGTGGGCGTCATGCCGGATATGGAATACACGCTGTTCACGGATACCCTCAGGGAACAGGAGACCTGCCTGATCTTCACCGACGGGGTGACCGAAGCCATGAACAGCGACAAGGAACTGTACGGCGAGGCCCGGTTGCGGGACTTCATGGCCGCCCATCGCGGGGCCCCGCCCCGGGAACTGCTGACGCTCATCTTCTCGGAGCTTGTCCGCTTCCGGGGTGAAGAGCCGCAATCCGACGACATCACCATGCTGGCCTTTTGCCGCACGCGCAACACCCGCGTGGCCCAGCCCGCCCCTACTGCCCGGACGTCCTCATGAACCTGTCTTCTCTTCCGAAAAACTCACGGTTCCCCGTTGGCCGCATCATGGCCGGATGGGTCGCTGTCCTGCTGTGCAGCCTGCTGCTGTACGATGCCCTGCTCTATTCCTCCCTGCGCACCGCGACCCGGGAAGGGACGCAGGCATCGGCCAGTGTGGCGGCCACGGCCCTGAAAAGCCGCATGGCCATAGGGATCCGCTTCGGCAAAAAGCTGGATACCTACCACAATGTCGACCGCCTGCTGGCCAGTGTGGGCCAGGCGGCCGGCATGCCCCTGGCCGTGCTGGATTCCCGGGGCAGGGGCCCTGCATCACTGGGGCCGCTTCCCGCCGTTGCCGGATATCAGCGGACGCCTGCCGCAGACGGACGGGGAGACGGTCCTTGATCTGAAGGACGGCGAGCTGCTGCTGGCCCCCGTCACTGACCGGGCCGGCGGCATCGCGGGACATATCGCCGTCTGGATGCCTTCCCGCAGTCTGGACGACACGCTCTGGAGCCTTTTCCGGCAACAGCTGTTCTTTCAGGGAGGGCTGGCCCTGGCGGGGATCCTGCTTTTGTCCCTTTGCCTCGGCCTGCGCCGTTCCGGCGGCCTGCCCCGCAACCTGTGCCTCACCGTTTTCCTGCTGCTCATGCTGGGCAACGGGGCACTGGCCCTGCATGCCGTCAGCCGGCAGTACACGCAGGGGCTCAGGAACGACGCCGCGCATACCGGTGCCATCCTGACCGAGGACCTCAACCGCCTGCTGCTGGTGGGCGTCTCCCTTGACGATACCAGCCGTCTGTCTGCCTACCTGACCCGGGCCGCCACAATCCACGGCGACGGTCTCGTCCTGGAGATCATCGCCCCCTCCGGCAAGGCCTACGCCTCAAGCCATGCCGCAGGCCCGGAAGCTCCGGAGCTCCTGCCGCCCGGCGAAGAGTTCCCCCTGCTGGAACTGGCCTCGTCCTTCTCCGTCAGCGGGGATTCCCCGGAACAGGGATGGAAGCTGCGGGCCTCCCTCACGCGCGCGGCCCCTGGCTGGAACGCCTCATGGCCAACGGGCTGGACATCCTGACCCTGGTGGTCATCTCCCTCATCTTCATGGTGGAGATGTTCCTGCTGCTTTCCCGCAGCCTGGAGGCCCGCCTGCAGGGGACGACGCAGACCCACGCCCACCGCAGCGCCCTGTTCCGTCCGCTGATGTTCGTCTTCATCCTGGCCATGGACATGACCATTTCCTTCATCCCCTGCGCATGGCCGAACTCACCACGCCCGGCATGCTCCCGCGTGACGTGCTGCTGGGCCTGCCCATCTCCGCCGAAATGGGCATGACCGGCCTCAGTGTGCTCATTGCCGGGACATGGATGAAGCGCAAAGGGGCCCGGCCGCCCCTCATGACCGGCATCATCTGCATGGCCCTGGGCTATCTGGCCTCCATGCTGGCCTGGAACCCCTGGCTTTTCATCGCCGCCCGGGCCCTGGTGGGCTGGGCTACGGCCTCTCCCTGCTCACGGCCCAGGCCTATACGGTACGGGACGGCAGGCTGGCCGACATGTTCGCCGGCGTCTATGCCGGCTCCCTGTGCGGCAGCGCCCTGGGGGCCATGCTGGCCGAACGCCTGGGCTACGGCCCCGTTTTCGTCATCTCCGCCGTCATCCTGGCCTGCCTGGCCCTGGTGCCCCTGCGCCTGCTGCGCGGCCGGGAAGAGCAGGCAGATGCCCGGGAGGAGGCCCCGGCCGCTAGGCTGACGCTGACGCAGGTCCGCCGCCTGCTGACGGACCGCCGCTTCCTGGCCTTCATCCTGCTGGCCCTGCTGCCGTCGGCCCTGCTCTGCGTGGGCTTCCTCAACTATTTCCTGCCCGTCTTCCTCAAGCAGGCCGATGTGGCCCAGTCCAATATCGGGCGCATCTATATGCTCAACTGCCTCATCGTCATCTACAGCGGGCCCCTGTTCGCCCGGCTGGTCGGCAGCAGTCTGTACAAAGGCCCGCTCCTTTTCTGGGCCGGCATCCTGTCGGCCCTGTCCGTGGCCTGTTTCTGCGTACTGCCTCCCCTGCCGGCTTCGGTGGCGGGCTCCATCCTGCTGGGACTGGCCACCGGTCTCAACATCCCGGCCCAGAGCGAATTTTTGCTGGAACTGGACATAGCCCGGGCCATCGGCGTGGATCAGGCCATGAGCCTGCTGGATGCCCTGCAACGCGTGGGACAGGTCATCGGCCCGGTCTGCGTGGGGGCCGTCATGGCCATCATGAGCGTGGACGACGCCGCCCGCTGGGCAGGCCTCGCCCTGACGGGCATCTCCCTCCTTTTCCTGCTGCTGGTCCGTCCGGCCCGGCGTACGGGAGGCCGGGCATGACCCCCGCCCGGGACTGGCTCCGCAGCCGCTGCCCGGACGCACTGGCTGCCTTCGAGCAGGCGGGGGCACAAAGGCTGGCGGGCTATGCGGCAGGCTTCGGCGCGGATACCGCCCTGCCCCGGCCGCCGCAAGCCGCCGACGACCTCGTGGAGCTGGCCGCCACGACCTGCGCCCGGCTGTATTCGCCCGATCTGGGCCGGGCCCTGCGCCGTGAACTGGAAAGCGATCCCCATGCCCTCACAGCCAACCATCACGGTGTGGACTTCCACCCGGAATTCTTCCAGGGCGACCTGCTGTTCGCCATGAGCTGCCGCCACGCCGTGCCCCTGTTCAATTGCGGAGCTGTCCCGGCCAACAACGTGGCCTATCCGCGCGGCATCCTGCTGGGGCGAGGTACCCCGGGAGAGGCGGGTTTCCACAGCCGCAGACTGCCCATCCTGCCGGGGCGGGACCGGCACGGGCTCATCAGCGTGCGTCCGGCGTTCACCGCTGCCGAGATCGCCCTGCCCTCGCGACTTCCCGGCCAGCCGGACGACCTGCATGCCCTGGACCGTCTCGTACAGGCCGTCTACCGGCATCCCTGCGTCCTGGCGCAGCGCACGTTCCGGGATCAGGCCAGTCTTATGAATGCCCTGCTGTGGCGGCAGGTCATCCCGGAGTCCTGCGACATCCCGCCGCTGGTCTCGCTGGACATGCAATGGCTGTGCGGCCGCCTGATCACGGCCGATCTGGAACGGCCGGGCAGCCTTGTCCGTCAGCTGCTCCTGCACCCGCCGCTGACCGCCGCCGTCTGGGATGCCCTCAACGGGCAGCGGGCCTGCTGGACCGGTGACGCACAGGGGCTGCAACGGGGCACCTTCCTGTTCTGGGGCGTGGACGGCAAGGGCCGGGCCCTGGCCCTGCGGCCTGCCCGCGATTTCCGCGCGCTGGTGGCGGCCCGGAATGACGGCTGGCGCCTGCCGCTGGATGCCCCCAGCCTGGACAGGGCCCTGGCGGAAGAGCGCATCCTCCCTTCGCTTTTCCTCTACTTCACCACCGTGACCGCGGCCAGGGGGCTGCGCTGTGCCGGGGGCATCTTCCAGACCTCCTACCTGCCGCGCATGATCCGGGGCCTCTGTACAGCCCTGCGGCACTGCGGCGCGGACGGTCTGGCGGCACGCATCACCGGGGCATTCCGCCCCTGTCCGCCCTGCACGGGACTGCTGCCCCTGCGCCTGCCCTGTCCTGAAGGTCCCCTGCGGCAGACGGGCCGGGGAGCCGGTGCCGCAGACCTCTGGCTGGCCGGCGGTCTTTCGCCGGACCTGTGGCAGGCCCTGCGGCACAGCCGGGTCGACCACGCCCTGGCGGCCTCGCTGCCCTATCATTATGAAGATCTGGCCGGACAGGAGATGCAGCCCCTGCTGCTGGACAGCCTCCTGCAACAGGCCCCGCCCGCCGGGAGCCTGCCCTTCCTTGCGCCTTTCACCCCGGAGATGCCTCATGCCTGAGCTGGAAATAAATCTGGATGCCCTGGCCCATAATCTGCGCCTTGTGCGGCACCGGGAACAGGCCTGGGGCTTCCGCTTCCTGCCCGTGCTGAAGATGGTGGCCTCCCACCCGGAGATCGTCGCCTTCCTGCGCAGGCAGGGTTATGGCTGTCACGGCATCGCGGACATGACGGAGCATCTTCTCTATGGCCAGGAGCCGCCTGCCCGCGCAGGGCGCGTCCTGATCAATCTGGCGCCCCCGGGCAGGACGGACGATGTCGTCCGTCTGTTCGAACGCAGCTCCTTTTCCTGCGAGGCGACCTTCCGGGCCCTGGATGCCGCCGCCCGGGCCGCGGGCCTGCACCACGAGGCCCTGCTCATGGTGGATATCGGCGACATGCGCGAAGGCATCCCGCAGGACGAGGCGCCCGCCCTGCTGCGGGCCGTGGCCGCCGCCTCGCAGCGTGCTGCCCGCGGCCCGGGCGCTCATGTGGCGGGCATCGGCGTCAATCTGGGCTGTCTGTACGGTACCTGCCCGGATGAAGAAAACATGGCCCGGCTCGAAACGCTGGCGGCCCGGGCCGGGGACCTGCTGGGCCACGCCCTGCACCGGGTCAGCCTGGGCGGGACCATCTTCTGGAACTGGTTCGCCCGCCGCCACGGCCACGGCCCCCATCTGCCGCCCGGCTGCATCATGGAATTCCGCATGGGGGATCCCCTGCTGCTCGGATGGGACATGTACCGCGACCAGGCCCTGCTGGGCGGGGATTTCCGGCAGGACATCTTCCGCCTGACGGCCACGGTGCTGGAAGTGGCGGAACGGGACATCCGCCCCCCACGCCAGAGCGTCCACAACGGGCGGGGCCTGCCCGCCGACTGCCCTGTCCTGGGAAAACGCCTCCGGGCGCTGGTGGACTGCGGCAGCCTGCACACGGACGTCCAGGGCCTCACGCTCCCCGGGACGGACTGGCGGATCACCGATTTCAGCGGCAATTACGCCGTCCTGGACGTGAGCGCCTGTCCTCAGGCGCCCGTGACGGGGGATCATGTCCGCTTCATCCCGTCCTACTGGGCCGTGGCCCGTACCTGCCGCATGCCCCACATCCGCAAGACCATCGTCCACGACATCCTGCCGGAACGATCCCTTCCCGGTACCCGGCCTGTCGCTCCCCATCAGGGAACGACGTTCCTTTCGGAGGTTTCATGAACACGATACGACGCGCCGTCGCGCCCCTGCTTGTCTGCCTGCTTCTCCTGCCCCTGCTGCTCCGGGACAGCGCCCTTGCCGCTGCTGACCAGAACCGGCCCGCCGGGGACAAGGCATGGCGGGTGATCTATGGAGGGCGGCCCCTTTTCCGACTACCAGCGCATCTTCCAGGGACTGGCCCTGGGGCTGGAGGAACGCGGTCTGATCAGGAACGGCCATGTGCCCCTGCCCAAAGACAGCGAAGAGGTCCGCGTCATGTGGGAATGGCTGCACCGGCATGCGGGCGGCAACCGCCTTGTCTTTCTGGCGGACGGCTTCTATTCCGCCGAGTGGGACAGCCGGCAGCGGGAAAAGGTGCGCCAGGACGTCCTGCGGCGCATCCGGGAAAAGAAGGACGTGGACATGGTCCTGGCCTTCGGCACCTGGGCCGGGCAGGATCTTGCCGCACAGGACCCTGCCTGTCCCGGTCATCGTCTCGTCCGTGACCAATGCCGTGGACGCGGGCATCATCCCCTCGGTGGAAGATTCGGGTCGGGACAATCTGGTGGCTCCCATCGAGCCGGACCGTTTCAAGCGCCAGGTCCTGCTGTTCCATGACATCTTCGCCTTCAAAAAGCTCGGTATCGCCTACGAGGATACCCCCGGCAGGCCGCAGCAGCATCGCTCTCAACGAGATCGAGGATGCCGCCAGGGAACTGGGCGTCACCCTGCTGCGCTGTACCGACACCTTCGACATCCAGGATACGGACCTTGCCTCCGAACGCCTGCTGGCCTGCCATAAAAAGCTGGTGGAGCAAGGGGCCGAAGCGGTCTATCTTACCTATAATGTCGGTCTGCAGGCCAGTGCCATGCGCAACGTGCTGCAACCTCTGGCCGATGCGCACATCCCCACCTTCTCCCAGCTGGGAGTACCGGATGTGGTCCACGGTGCCCTGTTGAGCGTGGCCCAGTCCAATGCGGCCGAAGAGGGACGCTTCAGCGCCGGTCTGGTGGAGGCGATCCTCAAGGGCGCGCGCCCGCGTGACCTGTCACCGGTCTTCGAAAGCCCCGTCAGCATGGCCCTGAACCTTTTTCATGGCCACGCTCATCGGCTGGAACCCGCCGCTGGAAGTGCTGGCGGCCGTGGACGAATTCTACCAGGAGATGAAGGCCCCGCGGAGCCACCTCCAGGGCGGACGATACACGAAAGGCGTGCCGGAACACGGTACGCCTTTCGTGTTTGCCGGGCTCCGCGCTCCCGCGCAGGCTTTTCTCTCCGCCTCTCTTCTTCTGTCTCCCGTGTGGCCATCTCCTCTGCCTGTTGCCCGCAGCGTGCGCACACCGGGCATTTGCGGGACATTTCCACTTTTTTTGCACTGATCTCACGATCTGGAACGATGCGCCTCCATACTGCTGCCAGCAGCGCCTGCATCAAGCCCGGCGCCTGCACAGGAGGATGGATATGACGCCTCAGCACCCCCAAGATTCACGAAATACTGCCGGGATCTGCCCCTGCTGCCCCAGGGAGGAGCCCTGCCGGCGGCAGCATGTGGTGCACTGCCGGGACACCAGCGGAAAAGACAGTGTCCGGCCCGGGATGACGCGTGGCACATCCCTGCGGCGGCGTCCCTATATGAAGCCGCTGTCCTCCTTACTGGAGCAGGCTCCCCCCTCCCTGGTCCTGGACCTGATGGACACCTGCCGGCTGGAGACCAGGCACAGGGACTTTCTCTGGCGGCAGGGCCCCCAGGAGATCCGGCAGGCCCTGCTCGACTGTGACGGTTTCCTCATCGGCCTGACTGAAAGCCAGGCGCGGGATATCCTCACGACCGGGAACGTCCCGCTGCTCTGCCGCCTGGCCACCCTCCTTCCGGGAAGAGCCCAATCCCCCTACCGCCTTTCCCGGGCCACACACGAAAAGCTGTGGCGGCATCTGCGCGGGCACCCCGACATGCGCATCCGTGAAGCGCTGGCCGGCAATGACGCCCTTCCTCCGGCATTTGCCATCTCTTTTGCCGACAGGATACGCCAGCATCTGCCGTTCTGCCGGACGACTTTCCGCGATCTTCGTCAGGAGGACGTGGGCCTTTTGCTCCAGGGCCCCTATCAGCGGCTGGTCGAAGCGCTCCCTTTCGTGCCGTGCATCCGTGACGGGAAGGTGCGCAGGACCTTCATCCAGGGAGTGCTGGACCATAAGGATCCTGTCGTCCGTCTGGAGCTGTCCGGCATGGCACGGCACCGCTCCCATCCCCTGCGCCCGTACGGCCCGATGCTTTTTTCGGATGTCCCGCCGGAAGGATCGGCCGCCAGGCAGGACATATTTGCCATGCCGGTCTGGAGCGATCATGCCGTGAAGGGCGGCGCTTCCTTGCGGCTCGCCACGTCCGGGCAGCATCTTCCGCTCACCTACAGGCAGCTGGCCGCCCTGGCGGCCTCCCTTGCCCCCTGCCAGCGGGAAGTGGCTGATGCGCTGCTGGCGCTGGAGATCCCCTCCCTGACCGAGACCATCATCGCCACCGCCTGCCTGTCCTGCGAGCAGATGGACAGCCTCTGGAGCTCGGGAGGGCTGGAGGTGCGCCGGGCCCTGCTGGGCCAACAGCACTTCATCCAGCACCTGGATGCCGGGCAGGTCCGTGACATCCTGAAAGCCGACGACGTTCCCATGCTGCGGCAGCACTTGCCCTGTGCATGAAGGAGGAAGTGCAGCCCCTCCTGCCCGGGGGCTGACCCCCCTATTGGACAGGCTGTGGCGGCACCTGCGCCAGCATCCCGACATGCGTGTCCGGGAGGCGCTGGCCTGCAATCCCCATATATCGCCGGATTACGCCTTTTCCGTGGGCGAGCGATTCCGGCAGGATCTGCCGTTCTGCACGACCGCGTTCAGCCGCTTGCAGCAAAGTGAGCTGGGGCTGCTCTTCAAAGCGGCGCATACCCCTGCTGCTCCAGCTCATCGGCGAGATCGGGGGCATCGAAAAGCCCGGCGTACGCAAAAATGTCATCCGCTATCTGGCCCGCCATCCAGATCCCCTTGTCCGTCAGGCGCTGGCCGGGCGTGGCGGTACAGATCTCTGCCTCAGCGAGGACAAACGTCTTTTCCACGCCGTCCTCATGGATCTGTGCGAAGATACGGACCTGCGGGTCTGCGCGGCTGCCCGGGAACGCCTGCTCCTGTGGGAACAGCGTACGCCCCCCGCATGAGCCGGACATGGGGCAGCAGCCCCTCCGGCCGCGGCCCGGTCCGTCCACAGCGGACGATGCCTGTCAGCCTGTCCCGCATGGACGGTTCCTGCACGGAAGCGCGGCTCGACCGGCAGCGCCCGGCAGGCCGGAGCCGGCAACCACATGCAGACCAGATACCGTCATGCGTACCGGCACCATGCTGGCTGCCCCCTTCTTTCCCCTGTTCCGCAAGACGGCAACACAAAGGAAATCGGCATATTATTTTTACCAACACATATTTTTTCATAGTCTCCATATTATGGAACACTATACCTGCATACTGCCCCTATCAGGAGGTCCGTCTGCCCCCCTGCGACAGAGCGTTCCCGTACGGAACAGGCCCCGGTGGTCTTTTGCCTGCCCCCGGGCCAACCGCGGATGCCCGGATCACCGTGATGCGGCCCCTCCCCGGCACAAAGGGACAAAAACGGCCTGCCGCCGGACATCCAGACAGGCCCCTGCCCATGATCTTAACCAAGGAGAACGACATGATGTATCTGCGTCTGCATGAAAACGGCCCGGAATTCCCCATCGGCCATGACCTTTTGCTCGGTCTGGCCAGAGCCCTGGGACGACGGGGCGGCTACCGGACCTTGTTTCCGCCCTGCTGGAACTCCATATCCCGTCCCTGGCCATAGAATTGCTCGACGGATGCGCTCTGGAAACGGAGCACAGGGACCGCCTTTGGGCATCCGGTGATCTGGAAGTCCGGCGCGCCTTGGTGGATGGCATGGATTTCATCAGGAATCTGACGGACAAACAGGCAGAAGACATCATCGAGGCCGATGATGTCTTCATGTTGCGCCGTCTGGCGCACTGGATCGAACTGCTGGAAGGCGATCTTTCGGAACAACGCATGTCCCCTGCCAGACGTGATGCCTTATGGCTGCACCTGCGCCAGCATCCCGACATGCGTGTTCTGCAGGCCCTGGCTGCCAACAGCGCCCTGCCTGATGCCATCGCCATCCCGGTGGGCGAACGGCTCCGGCTTGGTCTGACCTTGAACAGCAGCGCCTTCCGGAGCCTGCGGCTGGACGAGATCCCTGCCCTGCTTACGGTCTCCACCTCGGCTCTCATCAACCTCGCCAGGCACGTGGAAGACATCCCCAACCAGGAAGTCCGGCATGCCGTTCTGGAAGCATTGCTTTCCTTCCCTGATCCGGCCGTGCGTATGGAGCTGGCGGGATATACGACCGAGGATGCCGCCATCCTGACGAGGCTCCTTGCCGACACTGATCCCGGCGTCAGAGCGGCTGCCAGGGAAAACCTGGAAGAACTTCGCAGGATCGAGGAGGAAGAGGACGAGGACGAAGAGGAAAAGAGAAGACGACTGATCCCCGTCCCGCATGATGGGCATACTCTGCCGGGAAGGAAAAGGCTCCTTCCCGGCAACAGCGCCTCACCCGAAACGAGGCAAGACAGGCTACAGGAGGCCTTATGGGAAAAAAATGGTCAGAGAGCCGCCCGGCGGAAAAGATGCTCTCGCTCTACACCCTGCTGCTGACATCGTCCCAGCCTGTACGGCTCACGGAGCTTTCCCGGCTCCTCAACTGCGCCAAGCAGTCCGTGACCCGGCTCATCGACCAGCTGGAAAGCTCCCATTTCGGCAAGATCGTCCGGCATCAGCTGGGGCGTCAGGTGGCCTACAGCCTGGACAGACCCAGGCACCGCCCCTGTACGAGCCTCGATGCCGAGGGGCTGCGCCAGCTGGCCCTTTGCCGGGAACTGCTGCTGCACTTCCTGCCGGACGACATGCACCGGGTCATGCGTGACAGCCTATATCAGGCGGCCGCCCTGCTGCCGGACACGGAAAGCCTGCCGCCCGGCGGTATCGGCGGGCGCTTGAGCAAGGGCCATATCGACTACGGGCCCTTCGCGGCCACGCTGGACTGTCTGACCGGGGCCATGCGGGAACGCCAGATCTGTACCGTGAGCTACCGTGCCGCCCTGCACCGGCAGGAAAAGACCTGGCAGTATGCGCCGCTGCGCCTGCTGGCCTACCGCGAAAGCCTGCTCGTGCAGGGCTATATGGTCACGGATGAAGGGCCGGTGGAACGCCTGTTCCATGACCCCACCCTGCTGGCACTGCATCGCATCACCGCCTGCCGCGTCACTGGACGCAGCTCCGCCGCCCTGCCGGACATCCCCGCACCGTCCGGCGAGGGACTGGGGATCATGGCAACGGAAGAAGAGCCTTTCGCTGTCAGCGTACGCTTTGCCCCTGAGGCCGCCACCTACGCCGCGGAACGCCGCTGGAGCCGGGATCAGCGTTGTGAGCCCCATGACGATGGTTCCGTCACGCTGCATATCAAGGCACACAACGAGGCGGAATGCCTTTCCTGGGTGCTGGGCTTTGGCGACCGGGCCCAGGTGCTGGCTCCTGACTGGCTGCGCAGGGAGGTCAAAAAAACGGTCCATGCCATGACCCGTCTGTACCGCAGCCCGCGCAAGCTGGCGAACATGGCTGAAAGAGGTGGTTCACCCGCTGCGGACTATCCCCTGTGACCGGGGACGCACCACAGGGCAACAGGGCCCGCGCCGCATGGCCTTGCCGTATGATCCTGCGCCGACAGGCCGCTTTCCCCGACCCCTGCGCGGGCATGAGGACGCCAGGCAGCCCGTGCTCTCCTCACATGCTTGTTTGCCGCATGGGTGAGCGGCCCAGCCGGGGCCCCATGCGCCGCACCCGGGGTGATTCTCCTTCCTATCACGGGCAATGGGAAAAAAGTATTTTGCGGCATCGGCAGTCTGTGGCATAGGTATTGTGGAAATGAAAATAAAATTCTATTCCAAAACGAAGGACGGACTGCATGACCATTCATTCCACATTCGGCAAACTGGCCGTGTCCCTGGCCCTGGCGGGGACGTTCCTGTTGCCCGGCCTTGATGCCCGGGCCGCGGACGACACCCTGAATTTCGTCAATTACCGGGATGTCCGGGATCTCAATCCTCACCTGTATGCCGGTGAGATGTACGCCCAGGAAATGCTCTTCGAGACCCTGGTGGACATCACGGCCGACGGCTACAAGCCCTGCCTGGCCGAAAGCTGGGATATCTCCGCCGACGGCAAGGTCTACACCTTCCATATCCGCAAGGGGGTCACGTTCACCGACGGGACCCCGTGCGATGCGTTTGCCGTCAAGGCCAACTTCGACGCCATCCTTGAGAACCGCGCCCGCCATACCTGGCTGGAGATGATGCATCTGCTGGAAAAGGTGGATGCCCCCCGATGCCCATACGTTCCGCATCTTCATGAAGGCTCCGTACTGGCCCATGCTTACGGAACTGGGCGTGACCCGTCCCTTTGCCATCATCTCGCCCAAGGCCATGAAGAACGGATCCACCAAGAACGGTGTGACGGCCTATGTGGGAACCGGGCCCTACAAGCTGACCAAGGTCGTCACGGACGAATACGCCGTTTTCGAGGCCAACGAGACCTACTGGGGCGAACAGCCCAGGATCAAGCGTGTGGTGGTCAAGGTCATCCCTGACAACCAGACGCGCATCCTGGCCCTGGAAAAAGGCGAGATCGACCTGATCTGGGGCAAGAACATGCTGGATGCCGATGCCCTGAACAAATACAGGGACAGCAAGGGATTCGGCGTCGCCCTTTCCGCCCCCACCTCCACCCGGCACATCGTCCTCAACGGCCAGAATCCCGTACTTGCCGACATCCATGTCCGCAAGGCCCTGCAGCATGCCACCAACCGCGTCGCCATCGCCAGGGGCGTGTTCCACAATACCGAACTCCCCGCGGACACGCTGTATGCCCGCAGCGTCCCCTATTGCGACATCGACCTGAAGCCCTATGAATATGACATGGCCAAGGCCGCCAGGATCCTGGACGAGGCCGGCTGGAAACCCGGCTCCGACGGCATTCGCCGGAAGGACGGCAAACGCATGGAGCTGGGGCTGCTCTACAACAGCAACAGCGTGACGGAAAAGACCATCGCCGAATACCTGCAGCATGAATACGGCAAGCTCGGCATCAGGGGTGAGCCTGCGCGGCGAGGAAGAACAGTCCTATCGCGACAACATGAAGAACGGCCTGTTCGACATGATCTTCAACATATGCTGGGGCATGCCTTACGACCCGCAGTCTTCCATGGCCGCCATGCGCCAGCGCGTCTACGGCGATTATGCCGCCCAGCTTTCCCTGCCCGACAAGGCCCAGATCGATGCGGCCATCACGGAGATCATGTCCTCCACCGACCCGGTCCGCAGGCAGGAGCTTTTCACCTTTGCCCTGACCCATCTGCATGAGGACGCCATCTACATCCCCCTGACCTACGAGACCAACAAGGCGCTCTTCACCAGGCGCCTCAAGGGGGTGGGGTTCAACCAGACCCAGTACGAAGTGCCGTTCACCAGAATGTACTTTGAAGGGAAATAGCGGGACGCAAGTCCCCGCAGGGAAGGGCTATCCCGCCACAGGCCGGCCCTTCCCTGCCTTCCCGCCCGGATCGCCTCATGAAAAACTACATCATCATGCGCCTGCTGGCCACCGTGCCCCTGCTGCTGGGCATCTCCTTCCTGTGCTTCGTCTTCATCAACCTCATCCCTTCCGACCCTGCCGAGGTGGCCCTGCGCATCCGCCAGACCCCCATCATCACGGAAGAACTCATCGCCCAGACCCGTGCGGAACTGGGCCTGGATCAGCCATTTCTGGTGCGCTATGCCCACTGGCTCTGGGACTGCCTGCACTTCGACCTGGGCGTGAGCTACACCAACCCTGCGCGGACGGTGCTGGGCGAGATAGGCCGCTGTCTGCCGGCCACCCTGGAACTGGCCGGGCTCTCGCTGGTCTATGTCATCGTGCTCAGCCTGCCCATCGGTTTTTTGAGCGCCGTCTACAAGGACACGTGGTTCGACCGCATCATGCGCGGCGTGGTCTTTGCCACCACGGCCATGCCCGTCTACTGGGTGGGCCTGCTGCTCATCTGGATCGTCAGCATCAGGCTGGACCTGCTGCCCACCAGCGGCTACGGCGGCTTTTCCAGCCTCATCCTGCCGGCCTTCACCGTGGCGCTGAGCTATATCTCCACCTATATCCGCCTGATCCGCAACAACATGCTGGAAAACATGCGCGAGGACTATGTGCTCTATGCCCGGGCCCGCGGCCTGAAGCAGCGCAGCATCCTTGTGCGCCATATCCTGAAGAACTCCCTGCAATCCTGCGTGACCGCCATCGGCATGAGCATCCCGCAGCTCATCGCCGGTACCATCGTGGTGGAGAACGTGTTCGCCTGGCCGGGGGTGGGGCGCCTGTGCATCGCCTCCATCTTCAACCGGGACTACCCGGTCATCCAGGCCTATGTGCTGCTGGTAGGCGTGCTTTTCGTCTTCTTCAACCTGTTCTTCGACATCCTGCAGTATGTGGCCGACCCGCGCCTGCGCGAAAGGAAAGCGTAAATGTTGCAACAACTTTTCAGAAATCCCATGGCGCTGCTGTGCATGGGTATCGTCCTGGTCACGGCCCTGCTGGGCATCTTTGCCCCGTGGGTGGCACCCAACGATCCCTACGCCAACGACATCCTCAACAAATTCGACAGCCCTTCCTGGCACTATCCCCTGGGCACGGATCATCTGGGACGCTGCGTGTTCTCGCGCATGCTCTTCGGCATACGGCCCACGCTTTTCCTTTCCCTGCTGACCATGCTGGGCACCATCGGGCTGGGCGTGATCATGGGCATCACCGCCGGCTACTTCCGCGGCACGGTGGACGGGGTCATCATGCGCGTGGTGGACGTCATGCTCTCCTTCCCCAGCCAGATCATCATCCTGGCCGTGGTCGCCCTGCTGGGCGTGGACATCCGCAACGTGGTCATTGCCAGCATCTTCATCAAATGGGCCTGGTACGCCCGCATGATCCGCACCGCCACCATCAAGTACACGGGCATGAACTTCGTGCTCTTCTCCCGCAGCATCGGCTCGGGGAACTTCTACATCCTCACGCGGCACATGCTGCCCTGCATCGCCGCGGAACTGGCCGTGCTGGCCTCGCTGGATACGGGCTGGGCCATCCTCAACATCTCCACCCTCTCCTTCCTCGGGCTGGGCGTCCAGGCCCCCGTGCCCGAATGGGGTGCCATGCTCAACGAGGCCAAGAACGTCATGGTCTCCAATCCCGAACAGATGATCGTCCCCGGTATCGCCGTGGTGGTGCTGGTAGGGGCCTTCAACATGCTGGGCGACTGCCTGCGCGATGCCCTTGATCCCAAGGCGGTGCGCCAATGAATGCCATCCTCACCGTCAGGGACCTGTCCGTGCATTTCCGGCAGGGAAAACGTCTGGTGCAGCTGGTGGACCGGGTCTCCTTTTCCGTGGCCAGGGGCGAATGCCTGGGCATCCTGGGAGAATCGGGCAGCGGCAAGAGCATGACCTGCAAGGCCCTGCTGGGCCTGCTGGACGACAACTTCCAGGTCACCGGCAGTTCCCGCTTCGAGGGCAGGCCCTGCTGAGCCAGACAGCGGAACAGCTGCGCCGCCTGCGGGGGGGCAAGATCAGCATGGTCCTGCAAAATCCCATGTCCTGCTTCGATCCCCTGTACCGCATCGGGGAGCAGATGGCCGAGACCCTGCAGGAGCACACCGCCCTGAACGGCAGGGCCCTGCAAAAAAAGGATGGAGGCCATCCTCCGCCTGATGCGCATCCACGACCCCGCGGACGTGTTGCGCAAGTATCCGCACCAGCTTTCGGGCGGCATGCTGCAGCGCGTCATGATCGGACTGGCCATCTGCATGCAGCCTTCGCTGATCATCGCCGACGAACCCACCACAGCCATCGACTCCATCAGCCAGTACGCCATCATGCAGGAATTTCTGCGTATCAAGCGGCGGGGGGAAGTCTCCATGATCTTCATCTCGCACGATCTCGGCGTGCTGTCGCTCATCGCTGACAAGGTCATCGTCATGCATGACGGCAAGGCGGTGGAAAGCGGTACGGCGCAGGAGATCTTCGACAACGCCACGGACACCTATACCCGACACCTCATCAAACAGCACAGGGCCGTCATGCACCGCTTTCTGGATGCGCTGCACGCCCCTGTCCCGGGGAGGATACCCGCATGAACACGCTGCTCCACGCAGACGGCATCCATGTCTCCTTCAAAAAAGAGAACCAGAAAAGCCTGTTCGGCCGGGAACGGCAGCAGGTCTTGCGCGGCATATCCCTGAGCCTCCGCGAGGGGGAATGCCTGGGCATCATCGGCGAATCGGGCAGCGGCAAGAGCACTCTGGGACGTGTGCTCGCCGGGCTGCTCAGACCGGAGCGGGGCACGGTGCGCATCGACGGCCTTGATCTGTACGCCAGACGTTCCGCCCGCGAGGCGTCCACCCTGCATCACAGCCTTTCCGTGGTCTTTCAGGACTATACCTCTTCGGCCAATCCCCGCTTCCGGGTAGAGCACATCATCGGAGAATCCCTGCGGGCCCTGGAGCGCGGCACGGGCCGGCGCATGGATCGCCGCGCCCGGACCTGCGAACTGCTGGAGCAGGTGGGGCTGCCGGCCGCCTTCATCTCACGCTATCCCCATGAACTGAGCGGGGGGCAGTTGCAGCGCGTATGCATCGCCCGGGCCCTGGCCATCCGGCCGCGCATCCTCCTTCTGGACGAGGCCATCAGCTCGCTGGACGCCTCCACCCAGCTACAGATCATGGATCTGCTCATCGGCCTGCGCCGGGATGGGCCTTTCCTACCTGTTCATCACCCATGACCTGACCAGCATCACCTATCTGTGCGACCGGGTCGTCTTCATCAATGACGGCACCATCGTGGAACAGGTGGACGATATCCGCCGCATCGCCATGATCCGCAACGACTATGCCCGCAAGCTGCTGGAGTCCGTCATGGGCATCGGTGTGGAACACGGCAGCGGTACGGCCCGCACCGGACAGGAACGTTACGCGGCCATCGCCTGAGCAGGAAAGGAGCGACTCCGTGCCTTTTGCCCCCGCACAGACGGCCGCCACCGTGCCAGGCCCTTCCCGCAAGGAATATGCGGCCATGCTGCTGCCCTTCATCCTTTCCACGGTGACGCAACCGCTCATCGGCGCCGTGGATACGGCCGTCATGGGGCGCCTTTCCGACCCCGCCTATATCGCGGGAGTGGCCGTGGGGGCGGTCATCTTCAACACCCTGTACTGGCTGCTGGGCTTCCTGCGCGTGGGCTCCACGGGGTTCAGCGCGCAGGCCCTGGCCACCGGGGATACGGAGGCCGCCTGGAAGGCCTTTCTTCTGCCGGGCATCATGGCCCTGCTGCTGGGCACCGGCATCCTCCTGTGCCGGGATGCCATCCTTGCCGGTGCCATGCTCCTGTTGCGCCTTGATCCGGCCGCCGGAGAAGTAGCCCGGAACCTATTACGATATCCCTGATCTGGACGGCTCCTCACGCTGCTGAACTACGCCATACTGGGATGGCTCATGGGGCAGGCCCGCATCAGGGCCTCCCTGTTCATGCAGATAGGCGGCAATGCGGTCAACATGCTGCTCGACCTGCTGTTCGTGAGCCTGTTCGGCTGGGGGGTGCCGGGGGTGGCCGCGGCATCGGTGCTGGCCTGCCTGTTCTCCACCATCACCGGGCTGGCCGCCATGCGCAGGGCCCTGCCCCCCCTCCCCGCGCCGCTCCCCAGCCTTGTGCATGCGGGGGAAATGCTGCGCATGGCACGGGTCAACGGCCATCTGTTCCTGCGTACGGTCTGCCTGCTGGCCCAGACCAACATCTTCATGATCACCACGGCGTCTTTCGGGACCCTGACCATCTCGGCCAATGCCGTCATCCTCCAGATCATGCTGATATTCTCCTATGTTTTCGAGGGGATCGCCAATACATCGAGCGTGTTTGCCGGCAAGGCCGCCGGACAGGGCTGTGCCGTCATGCTGGAAAGGACGCGGCGCCATACCCTGCGCTGGTCCCTGGCGCTCCTGCTGGGCATGACCCTGGTCTATGCCCTGGAGCACGCGTCCCTGCTGCGCCTGTTCACCGACCTGCCGGAAGTCCTGGCAGCCGCGGGACGGTACGCGGACTGGGGCATATGCTTCCCGGCATGCGCGGCCCTGGGCCTGACCTATTATGGCCTGTTCACGGGCAGCAGCCTGACCCGCCCGGTCTTCCTCTCCACCCTGCAGGCCCTTGCGGCGTTCGGCCTGGCCTGGCTGGCGTTTGTCCCTTTCTGGGGCAACCACGGCCTGTGGGGCGCGTACCTGATCTTTTACGCCGGCAGGTCGTTCTTCCTGCTGCGCTACTGGCCCCGGCTGCGCAACGCGCCTTTTTTCAGGCATGACAGCGCGGCCCTCCGCTGAACCTTATCCCGACACAGGAGACCCGCATGGATCTTCATCAAGCTTCACGGGCGGAGCCCGCCCCGGGACGGAAAACGACCACCCTGCTCCGCGACCGTGACCTTGCCCTGCCCGTGACCACCATCCACGGCAACAGGCCGGGGCCGCGCGTGCTGCTCACCGCCGGCGTGCACGGGTGCGAATACTGCAGCATACAGGCAGCCATAGAACTGGCTTCCGAGCTGGACGGCGATGTCGTGGCCGGACGGCTGACCATCGTGCCTCTGGCCAATACTTCGGGCTTCACCGAGCGCCTGCCCGAGATCGTGGCGGAAGACGGCAAAAACCTGAACCGGGTCTTCCCGGGCAGGGCTGACGGCAGCCGGGCCGAACGGCTGGCCCACCTTATCACCGGCCTGCAGGACGACGCCGATTTCTATGTCGACATGCACGGCGGGGACCTGCACGAAAGCATGCACCCCCTCGTCTTCATCCCCGGCGTGGCCGGGGAGCAGGTCACAAGCAGGGCAAGAGAGGCTGCCCAGGTCCTGGATGTGGACGTACGCGTCCTCTCGTCGGCCACCACAGGGGCCTACAACTCCGCCGCCCTGCGCGGTGTGCCCTCCCTGCTCATCGAACGGGGCGGCAACGGTGTCTGGTCCCGGGCCGAGGTGGACGCCTACAAGCGGGACATCCGGGCACTGCTGGCCCATCTGCAGCTGCTGGCGCCCCTGGCGGGACTGCCGCACCGGGAACAGCGCGAGATCCGCGATGCCGTCTACCTGACGGCGAAGGACCAGGGGTGCTGGTACCCGGACGTCACCCCCGGCGCCCCTGTCAGCCGGGGAGACACTGGGGACCGTATGTGACATCTTCGGGCGTGCCATCGACTGCTACCGGGCCGAAAAGGACGGCATCGTCCTGTACATGACGGTCTCGCTGGCCGTGAAGGCCGGTACGCCCCTGGTGGCTTACGGCTAGGCCGGGAGCTTCCCGGACCATGCCCCCATGCCCGCTTTCCCGGACGGCGCCCGCGCGCCGGGAGGGCAGGCCACGGGCATGCGGCATGCCCCGCCGCAGCCCTGCCAGCGGCACGAAAAAACGTTGCCGGCGCCTCCCTGCCCGGGCAGGCCGCCCTTTCCACACACCCTACACGCCCTTCCGGCAGGCACCAGCATGGAACTGCGCCAACTCGAACACTTTGTCACCACGGCGGATTTCGGCAGCACACGGCGTGCCGCCGAGACCCTGTACACCTCGCAATCCAGCGTGAGCAAAAATATCAGCATGCTGGAAGAAGAGCTGGGGGTCACGCTGTTCGTCCGCTCCAACCGCGGTGTTTCCCTGACGGAGGCGGGCAGGGAATTCTACGGCCAGGCCCACACCGTGCTGCAGAACGTCCGCCTCATGAAGCAGATGGGACGGCAGAAAAAATACAAGAAGATCAACATATCCTGCTATCCATCCACCATGATCTCACGGCTGTTCTGCTTTTTGTACAACACCATAAACCATGATGAATACAAGATGTCATTTCTGGAAGGGACGGTGGAGGATATCGTGGACAATGTCCATACCGGCATTTCCGATATCGGCATCGTCTACTTTTCCAGGGACCAGCAGAAATGCTTCTCCCATGTCCTTGCCCACAAGGACATCGAGTTCATCGAGATCTCGCAGCACGAGCCCTGCATCTATGTCGGTCCCAAAAATCCCTGTATGACCGCAAAGCATCAGTTTCGCGGATCTTGATGACAACAGCTTCATCCAGCCTGTCAATGACTTCTTCTCCATAGAGCATCATCTGGACAGGATCAGCGTCGGCATGGCCAAGGCAGCCGACTTCAAAAGCCTTTTCTCCACCAACAGCGACAACCAGATCATCGAGATGCTGCTGCACACGGACATCTGCAGCTTCGGCATCCGTCTGATGAATGATTCTTTCAGGAAGTATGCCATACGGGACATCCCCATAGACGGTTGCGGAAAATGCCTTTCTTTTGGCTATATCAAAAAACGCAACACGGTCCTTTCCAGGGAATACGAAATCTTCCTTGACCTGGTCAGGAAATATCTTTGCGATCCCCAAAACGGCAAAACAGCATGACAACCCATTGTCAAAGGAGTGAGGAACATGAAAAAACATCTGGCCATCCTTTTTCTTGCGGCCGGTCTGCTTCTGGGGGGAGCGCAGCAGGGCCAGGCCGTGGACTTCAAGGCCAGGGGCGTATGGATCAATATGCTCGAATACGGCGGAGGGGGAATTTCGTCAAAATGACCGTAACGGCCATCATGTGACCGGCTGGGGACGCTGGGGAGAGGATGAATTCGAGGCCAAGACACGTGTCCGCCTGCAGCTGGAGGCCATCGCTTCGGAAAGCCTTTCGGGGACAGTCTATTTTCGAGATCGGCGCCGCCACCTGGGGCCGCTCCGCCAAGGGCGGCGCTCTGGGTGCCGACGGGAACATCGTCAAGATAAAGCACAGTTATCTGGACTGGGTCGTCCCCGGTACGGCCGTCAAGACCCGCATGGGCATCCAGCGTATCTTCCTGCCGGATTACGCCTCCGAGGCTTCGCAGGTCTTCGATGCCGACGTGGCAGGCATCAACGTCTCCGCCCCCTCTCGGCGACCATGCCGCCGTGACGGCGTTCTGGGCACGGCCGTTCAATGACAACTGGAGCGGCGGTACAGACGGGACGAACCGCTACCTGGACAACGTGGACGTGTTCGGCCTGCTGCTGCCCCTGACCTTCGAAGGGGTGCGCCTGACCCCATGGGCCATGCTGGGCATGGTGGGCACCAATGCCTTCCGCTCCGGCGATGATTACTATGGCAGCGGCTACGGTTCGGGCATGGGGCCTTCGTGGTATGCCCTGCCCGCCCGCAAGGCGGACGGGACCTCGGCCTGCGCTTACGGAACGGCGTTCTGGGCAGGTCTGACCGGCGAGATCACGGCTGCCGATCCCTTCCGCCTGGCCTGGAGCATCAACTACGGCAGCTTCAACTCCGGTGAGGAGGCCCTGGACCGCAGCGGCTGGTATGCCTCTCTGCTGGCCGAGTACAGGCTGGCCTGGGGCACGCCCGGCATCTATGCCTGGTACAGCAGCGGTGATGACGACGATCCGACGAACGGTTCCGAGCGCCTGCCGTCCTTCGATTACAACAACGAATGCACCAGCGGATTTTCCGGCTTCGGGACGCTCGGGACCTGGACCATCGGCCGCGATGCCGTACTGGGCTATACCCTGGCCGGCACATGGGGCTTTGGTGCGCGCATCAGGGACCTGAGCTTCATCGACAAGCCTCAGCCACACCATCCGTGTCAACTTCTATAACGGGACCAACGCCCCCAGGATGGCCCGCTACATCAAGGGAGAGCTGGACGTCCCCGGTCATGCGGGCCGCAGCCTGTACGGCACGGCTTCGGATTTCAACAACGTCAACACCAACGGCGGCATCTACCTGACGCAACGGGACTATGCTGCGGAATTCGGCATCATGAGTTCCTACCAGATCTATGACAACCTGCGCCTGCTGGTGGAAGCCAATTATATAGCCCTCTGGCTGGACCAGTCGTCCCGTGTCTGGGGCGGTTTCAGCAAGGACGGCAGCTGGCACCGCGCCAACAGCATCGAGGATGCCTGGAACGTCAACATGAGCTTCATCTACAAGTTCTAGCTCCCGGAAGGCGCAGTCCGGTTCCGGTCGCCGCCGTCACCGGACCGGCCCGTTTCACAGGGCCCCTTCCTGCCGCAGGCGACCCGCCCTTCGGGGCAGTTGCCTGCGGCATCCTGCGCGGACACCCGTCCACAGCCGGGCATAGCCCGCAGCACTGCTGCGCTGGGCGATATACAGCAGGCCCCGCAGGGGGGCAGGCAAAACATGAAGCAGCACGCCTCGGCAAGCCTCCCGCAGACGCAGCGAAAGCTGCTGCTCCAGTACCTGGCACAGTATCCTGTCATTGTCGCTCATATGCTTACCTCCGCATATGCCGACAGTCTGGCTCCCCTTGGCTGTCGGGATGGTGTCGGAAAGCCGACATTTTCCCGACAACCCGGGCGGGCCAGATGATGCGCGGCCTTCAGGCCCGGACGGCCGGGATCTCAGGCCGACATGGGACAGAAGCGTTCCGCCCCCAGGATACGCGCCGCCCCGGCGCAGGACGTGCCGAAGAACAGCACGGGCTTGCCGATATCCAGGAAATTGACGAACGAACCATTGCAAAGCGTACTGCCCGTGCACAGCACCAGCTCGGCCCAGTCCCGCACCACGCCCTGATAGGCCGACATGCCGTCTTCCACCAGCACGCCGGAACGCACCGTCCCCACTATCTCGGGATTAAGGTCCAGCACCCGCACATCGAATTCCTTTGCCAGCCGTGCCAGCAGCGCGGGCTGGAACCCCACCAGGGCGATGCGCGGCGTGCCGAAACGCTCCCGCACGAGGGCGGCGTAGCGTTCCGCGCACTGCTCCGGCCCGTCGTCGCGGCAATGGACCGTGTTGCCGATGTCGCCCACGGCCCGCAGGACGGCATTGAGCGTGGCCACCAGCATCCCGCCTGCCTGGGGATCATGCGCCGTGTCCAGTGCCAGCACATCGGCCAGCGAGCCCTCGAAATCCACCGGCGCGCTGGTGAAGGCCTGTCCCAGGGCCCCGCCGAAGCGGGCCTGGAGCATGACTTCCCTGCCGTTGAGGATGGGATAGTCCGTGCGTGCCGTCCGGCCTATGGCCTCTTCCGGGGTGAGGCCGCGGCTTTTCAGGCTGATGCTGCGTTCGTCCAGATGGTGCCGTGCGATGGCATCGCGCAATGCCTCCCTGAGCCGTGCATACAGGGCTTCTTCCGTCATCATGCTCCATACCTCCGAAGGGTGGTGGAAAAGGCGCTGAACGAGGCGACGGGCGGCTTCCTTCCTGAAAGGCGCCCTCCCCAAACATACCGGCATCATGGTCACGGCCGGCGCGCCCCCTCTTCCTGCGTCCGGCATCGTTGCCGGGCACAACTCCGCGCACCGGCCCGGACGCCCGCATCCAGACAGCAGGCAGGTCCGGGCCCCTCTTGCCTGGTGCGTCCGCCGGTGCTCCGCCGGGACAGCCTTTTTTCCGTTGCTGCGCATCCGGTCATGCCCGCGGGGCGCCCGGCCCTCCCGCCCCGCCAGTGAAAAAGGGCTGCCCCTTGCCGGGACAGCCCCAGATGCCTCGTTTTCAGGCGCGCGGAGCACGCCCGGATTGCAGGTTGCGTTCCTGCAGACGCTTGCGGGCCCTCAGGCTGACCCGGACGATCCACGAAGCCAGGACCACGACGGCGATGCCCACATCGGCCAGAAGGACGCGCGAGGCATTGAAGTGCTGCTCAAAGCCCCACAGGGCGGCCCTGTCCCACGCAGGATGGTAGATGAACCAGCCCAGGCCCATGGCCAGGCCCAGGGCCGCGAAGGCGAGGACCAGCCAGTGCGCGGGGATGGCTTCTTCCCAGAAGAAGGAAGAGCGGTAGAAGCGGCGCCGGGAGAGCCAGACCGTTATCAGCACCACCAGGGCGGCCCCGGCCGCCAGGAAGGACAGCCCCTTGAGCAGGGCCCCGGCTATGCCCAGCAGCAGCAGGATCACCGCCATCCAGAAGGCACGGTTCTGGCGCCGCTCCAGTCCATAGGCCACAAAGAGCAGCAGGGCCCGGAAAGCGCGCAGACCAGATGCCCCCCATGAGCAGGGGCCGGGGAAGAAAGTCGAGCTGCGCCACCACGGCGGGCAGGGTCGGCAGCATGGCCGAGACCAGCAGGATGCAGCCGCCCACGAAGGTGGTGTAGGCCGCGATGGAATGGGAAAGCACGGAAAGCCAGCGGCCCGCTTCCCGCAGGGTATTGCGGCTCTGCCGGGCCTCGTACACGGCCAGCAGGGCCGCTGCGGCCAGCAGCGGCAGGATGAAGTAGATCAGGCGGAACAGCAGCACCGCCGCGAAAACGGCCTGCTCGCGCGGGGTATGCGTCAGGTGCAGGATGACCAGCTCGAAGACCCCCACGCCACCGGGCACATGGGTCAGCACCACGGCCACCTGCGCCATGAGATAGCTGGGCAAAAAGTCGATGAAACCGATGCCCAGGTCACCGGGCAGCAGCACATACATGCAGGCGGCGGCGGCGATCAGGTCCACCCCGGCCACGACCATCTGGGCCACGGCGATGCGGGGGACGGGGAAGACGAATTCCTTGCCGAAGACATGCACCGGCTTGCGGATGGTGAAGCACAGCACCAGATAGGAAAGGGCGATGGCCAACAGGATGCCTCCCAGAAAACGCACGTCATGGATGGGCATCTTGGCCAGCAGTTCGTCGGGGATCACGGGCGGCGCCAGCAGGAAGACCACGCCGCACAGGCCCAGGGCGCCCACCCAGAACGTGACGGCCAGCATGAGCACCAGGCGGACGATCTCTGCCAGGGAAAAGCCCCATGCCGAATAGAAGCGGTAACGGACGCTCGTGCCGCCCAGCAGGGCCCCGAAGTTGTAGCTGACGGCCTGCCCCACCAGGGAGACCAGCCCCACGCGGGGCAGGGGCAGGGACTTGTGGATGGCCTTCAGGGCGAGCCAGTCATAGCCCACCAGGATAATGTAGTTGACGATCATCAGGCCGATGGAGAAACAGATGCTGCCCGTGGAGACCTGCTGGATGCTCTCCCTGATCTGGGCGATGCTGTAAGCTTTGAGCTTGTGATACAAAAGATATATGGCCAGCACGAAAAGTGCCGTTATGAGTACAGGCCCCAGGTAACGCAAGTATTTTTTCATGGCGTTCCGGCAAGGTAAGAAGTTGTTCAAATTATCTCCACCATATACGCAGCCGCCTCCCGGTGCAAGCATCAACATGCCCGGCGTCATCCCGGCGGACGGGTGATCCCCTGCCGCACAGGGCTTGACCAATGCCGGAGCAACGGATATAGTCCACAGAACAAATGCAATCTTCACGCGCTCCGCTGCCCGCGCAGCGGACGCTTTTTTTTCATCTGACGAACAGAGGTGGTGTACCATGGCCGTGACCAATATCCCCATTTCCAAGCAGGGCTACAAGCGTCTGGAAGAAGAGCTGGCCCGCCTGAAGAGCGAACGCCCCGCCATCATCCAGGCCATCAAGGAGGCCCGTGAAGAAGGCGACCTGCGTGAAAACGCCGGTTATGATGCCGCCCGCGAACGCCAGGGCATGGCGGAAGCGCGCATCAAGTACATCGAATCCCGCATGGCCCTCTACCAGGTGATAGACCTGGACAAGCTGAGCGGCGACAAGGTCATCTTCGGGTCCACCGTGGAAGTGGAAGACGTGGATACCGAAGAAAGCCGCACCTATACCATCCTCGGCCCCGATGAGGCCGAACCCGCCAAGGGGTCCATCTCCTTCCTCTCGCCCGTGGGCCAGGCCCTGCTGGGCAAGGAAGTGGGCGACGAAGTGAGCGTGGACATCCCGCGTGGCCGCGTCACCTACGAGATCGTGGACATCACCTTCCGCGGCTCCAGCATCTTCGACTAGCCGCCGGCACCGTGACCTGCACAAGCCCTGCTGCACTCCTGCACAGGGCTTTTTTTCGGCTCCTGTCCTGTACTCGTCCCCCTCTCCCCGGGGAGCTTGGCAGCCCAGGCCCAACATGTTGCCTCGCCTCCTGTACATCCTTGCAGCACTGGCCTGGTTCCTGCTGCTCCGCCCCAACCCTGTCACCATCGTCATGGCCGGATGTTTCGCCTGCCTGACGCTGCCCGTCTACCGCCGCATGCGCTGCGCGATCCGGCACTGGCGCAAGCGGCTGCGCCGCCGCCATCCGGGCAGGCTCGGGCATATCGCGGCCTCCTGCTCCCATCGCCTGCCGCTGTACGGCTACATCGTCATGGTCATCTCCGCCGTGCTCATCCCCATCGGCACGCTGGTGCTGCTGGTGTCGCCCCAGGTGGCCGGCGGCCTGGCCCGGCTCCGGGAACTGCAGGGCCACAGCCTGGCGGATTTCCATCTCGGACTTCCTGCCGCCGGAATGGGTCATGCGCTTCCCGTTTCGTCCTGCCATCCGCAAGGCCCTCAGGGCGTCTGGGCATCGTCCTGGTGGCCATCGCCCAGGGGGTCCTGTGCGGCATGGGCTTTGCCGTGGCGGGCATCAAGCAGCCTGCCTTCTGGGGCCTGCTGGCCACGGTCGTGGCACCCATCCCCTTTGTGGGCACGGCCCTTGTCTGGGGCCCGCTCTGTCTTTCCCCTCTGGTTCTCCGGCGCCACCATGCCCGCCGTGGGCCTGGCCCTCTGGGGCACCCTGGCCGTGACCAGTGTGGACAACATCCTGCGTCCCCTTTTTCTGCAACAGGGCATCAACGCTCCCTTCTTCGTGCTGATCATCGCCATCCTCTGCGGTCTTGGCAGTTTTGGTCCCATGGGGCTCATCATCGGTCCCGTGCTGCTGGCCATCGCCATGCAGGCTGTGGAAGAAGCCCATCAAACCTACCACCATACGGCCTGAACACATGCACCACTCCCCTTCCCTCCCGGGGCGCTGGCTGTGCGTCCTGCTGCTCGTCCTTGCCATGCTCTCGCTGCCCGCCGGTGCCGACGCGGCCCGCAGGGCACGCGCCGCCGTCATGATCAACCTGAACACCGGCAAGGTACTG
>VOFC01000241.1_pt1 | contig 32001 bp, 38 predicted proteins | sample 5384161 | NCBI WGS metagenome assembly VOFC01 (sample SAMN12384722, study PRJNA508395) | human gut metagenome | isolation source: healthy gut B | host: Homo sapiens
TTAACCCTCTTACTGCGTCAACCAATCGAAGTTACTGGTGCCGGAAGAACAGATGCCGGTGTACATGCCCGGTGCATGGTAGCGCACTTTGATTACACCCCCACCGAAGCACTTACTGAAATCGATGGCTCATGGCTAACCTTCAAACTTAACAGAATTCTTCCGCAAGACATTGCCATTCAACGGGTGCTTAAGGTAAAGGACGATGCACATGCCCGCTTCGATGCTCAACTCCGAACCTATCATTACTGGGTATACACGAAAAAAAATCCATTTTACCGCCCGTACGCCACACGCATAACCTTTCCGCTCGATTTCGAAAAAATGAATGAGGCTGCCGCACATTTGATGGATGTTGAAGACTTTACTAGCTTTTCAAAACTTCACACCGATGCCAAAACAAACATTTGCGATGTAACAAAGGCACATTGGGAAATGGTAGGCGATGATTTATGGCGCTTTGAAATAACAGCCAATCGTTTCTTAAGAAACATGGTACGTGCCGTTGTTGGAACACTTATCGAAGTAGGTCGCGGACGATTGACGATTGAAGACTTTAAAAATGTCATCGCATTAAAAAATCGCTGTGCAGCAGGCGACTCCATGCCCGGAAATGCACTTGCCCTTGTAGATATTACATACAGCGACGATTTATTTCTTGAATAATCAATATATCCCGACCGATTTATGATGTGGGTTTTATTAGCCTTTCTTTCAGCATGTTTGTTAGGCTTCTACGACGTTTTCAAAAAAATATCTTTACGAAACAATGCGGTTCTACCGGTTTTAATGATTAACACGATAGTTTGCGCCTTGTTTTTCACACCGTCAATCATAGCCTCTCTACTGGGAATGAGTCATACCATACCCCAAGGAAATATCACACAGCATGCTCATGTATTACTCAAGTCACTCATAGTTCTTTCATCATGGGTATGTGGCTATTACGCCATGAAGCACCTTCCGCTAACCATTGTCGGACCAATCAACGCCGCACGTCCGATTATGACCCCTTGTAGGCGCTTTGCTTATTTTCGGTGAACGCTTGAACGCATGGCAATGGACTGGTGTTCTTTTGGCAATATTATCTTTCTTTCTGCTCAGCCGTAGTGGAAGCAAAGAGGGCATTCGATTCAGCCATAACATTTGGATTATACTGTTACTAATGGCTGCCTTATTGGGATGTACCAGCGGATTATACGACAAATACTTAATGAGCCCCACGACAGAAGGCGGTATGGGGCTCAACAGATTATTTGTGCAAGGTTGGTACAATGTTTATCAAGCCATACTGATGAGTGCTGTCATCTTGCTGATATGGCTACCTACGCGCAAAAAATCCACGCCGTTTCAGTGGCGATGGAGCATTCTCTTAATTTCCGTATTTCTGACAGCTGCCGACATGGCATATTTTTATGCCCCTCCAGCCCGGATGCGCTCATTGCCGTTGTATCCATGATCAGGCGGAGCAGCGTGGTGGTTTCGTTTTTATGCGGTGCCATACTCCTTCATGAAAAGAATTTGAAATCCAAAGTCATTGACTTATTGTTTGTTGTAGCAGGAATGATTTGTCTATACATCGGTACAACGTGAACCATTGACTTCAATTACATTTCTACATATCATAAAGACAATTGAAAATCCATCCTATTTTTTTCAGATAGGATATTCAACGATAGCTCAATTTCTTCCTATTTATCATTACACTTGGGATAAGCCACATTTGCTTATTCCAAGTGTATTTTTATGTAAACAAAGTATTTCTAATTTATGCATCGCAATAAGATACAAGTAAAAATTTGGCTTTGCATCCTTCTGCAATGAATGCACAAATCTCTCAAACTAGCATATACCTTCTCTGCAAATGTTAAACAAAAGACCTATTTTATAAGTGAAATTACACTAAAAACAACGCTTTGTTTTTCATCCGCCTACTATTGTTTGAGTCGCAAAAAGAGCTATCCTAACAAATAACTCCGCGATTGTTGAATTTAGTTCCGAGGTTGTTGAAATTAGTTCCGAGGTTGTTAGAATTAGTTCCGAGCTAGTTTCAACAATCTTGGAACTACTGATAATCAGCGTTATTCAAAACTCGCCAAAAAATCGGTTTCGCACACACAGATTTTGTTCCCAAATGCAGGGAAGGTTAATATTCGTTTTTCACCCTTATTAAGTTATTTGTTAAAACGACCATGAGCATAAAAAACTTCCAAGCACCTTTCTATTCAAAGTGTTTGGAAGTTATGCTTTTTACGCTTACTCACCTGAAAGAAAATCAGGTATGGCTACAGGCATACCTCCCAAGCGAGCTGAGCGCTGCGAAAGCTCGGCCAAACATGACCATTCAGCAGCATCGTAAACGTCGATATCAAGCGGCAAACCATGACGCAGGCAATAAATCAACCTTGCATCCATAGCATAATTCATTTCGTTATCAACGCCACACCGATGCCCTTCGTTCCAAAGCTGTGCCTGCTCCGAAGTAGCATATTTATGTATTTCCTTCAAAGCCTCATCACCAATATAGGCTTCTCGACCCTCGTATTGAATCGTGGGTAAAGGGTATTTCTGAACATAGCCCATTGAGCCACACACTGTTTGCAATCTACTATAAGGACGAGGAGTCGACACATCAAGCTGCAACATAATGCTTACGCCATTTTCAGTTTGGATGAGCGATGTATTTACTCTTCCGGTCAACCCCTGTTTACCCGCTACTCCACGAGCTGTCAAAGAGGTAATGCTGAGCATTCTGTCTGAGCGATGAAATCCAAGCAACTGAGCAATCGGACCAATAGCATGTGTGGGGTATGGATTGCCGCCATGCATACTACACGATGATTCCATCCAATTTCTATGCGTTTCGGAAGTAAATTGCCCATCATTTCCGTAAGAAGCTAAATTGTGGATATAAGCACCTTCGCAATGCGTAATTTCACCCAAAAGCCCCAAGCGGTTCATTTCGAGCGTACCCAGTGCAAAGAAGTCATAACAGCAGTTTTCAGTCATAAAACAATGCCGCTGTGTTTTTTCAGCTGTGCGAACCAACTTCCAGCAATCACTCACATTGGTGGCAGCAGGTACCTCTACGGCAACATGCTTTCCGCCAAGCATTGCTTCAACAGCCATCATTGTATGCGAATTCCACTCAGTACAGATGTACACCAAATCGACATCTTCCTTTTGACAAGCTTCCTTCCAGGCCTCTTTGCCAACTAATTCTTGTGCTTTGCTTCTGCCGCTCCCAACTAACACTTTATTGGCCTCGTTCGTACGTTTTGAACACAAATCTGCAACGTATCGAAATTCTGCACCTTGAATAAAAAGCATAGCGTTGCAGTGTTTTCATTCCTCGTTGTCCTAATCCGATAAGGGCTATTCTGACAGTTGGAATCGGTTGACAGGCAAGTTGAAAAGCAGAGGGCATAACTAATATGGTATTAGAAGAAGAGAATTGGTATGATACAAAAAAGTGGACGCATCTATTCAGACACATCCACTTCATCACTTGGGTGTTACCTTACCCTTTGATAAGAATTATGCTTTACAGAACTGTAAGTTGTTGGTAATTACTTACGGCTCTTTCCGTAGCGGCTCATGAACTTGTCTACGCGACCTGCTGTATCTACGAGCTTAGACTTACCAGTGTAGAAGGGGTGCGAAGTGCTTGAGATTTCAAGTTTAACTACGGGGTAAGTTTCTCCCTCGAACTCAACCGTGTCAGTGGTTTTGCAGGTTGAACGAGAAAGGAACATATCGCCGTTACTCATGTCCTTAAATACTACGGGACGATAATTCTCAGGGTGAATACCTTTTTTCATTTTGCTATAGCTTTTTATGGGTTATCAAATTGTTTGGTAACAACTTTGTGTAATGGTCTGTTTCGGCTGCAAAATTACAAAGATATTTCCAAACAACGCATTCTTTTCGAAAGTTTTCTGCAATTATTTTTTAAAATTACGTTCAATCATCGTACAAGGAATCATTGTTGTAGTTCAAAATCGCACATAAAATGGTAGCTATCCAGTAGGCTAATGGGCTTAAAAGTACTACTTCTTCTTACACATTAGCGAATTTTAATTGCTTAAGCTACCACCATACGCTGGAAAAAAGTAATTTTGCACACAAATAAAAACTTACCAGCCCTAACTGATGTTTATGAAACACTCATAACACTTCATAGTTTCATCAGTTTATTCAACCGATTACATAACATATACATTAAATATATTCAATATGTCAGCATCCATAGACATTCGTCAGCTTAACGCACAGATTGAAGCCGAAACCCACTTTATTACAGACCTTACCGAGGGTATGAACCGTACGATTGTTGGCCAAAGCCATTTGGTCAACGCGTTGCTTATCGGTTTGTTGTCAGATGGACACATTTTGTTAGAAGGTGTACCAGGTTTGGCCAAAACGTTAGCTATCAAAACCTTGGCTTCGCTTATCGATGCCAAGTTTGGACGCTTACAGTTTACTCCCGACTTACTTCCTGCCGACGTTATCGGTACGCTCATTTACAGCCAGAAAGAGGAAAAGTTCAGTGTAAAGAAAGGACCTATCTTTGCCAACTTCGTTTTGGCCGATGAAATTAACCGTGCACCGGCAAAAGTACAAAGTGCATTGTTGGAAGCCATGCAGGAACATCAGGTTACGATTGGTGACGACACGTTTAAGTTGCCTAACCCCTTCCTTGTTTTGGCCACACAAAACCCCATTGAGCAAGAAGGTACTTACGAACTGCCCGAAGCACAGGTTGACCGTTTTATGCTCAAAGTCATCATTGACTATCCAACCATCGAGGAGGAAAAAGAAAATCATCCGTGCACACATCAATGACTCATTCGAAACACCTCGCGCTGTCATCGATACAGAAAAAATTGTGAAAGCACGTAATTTGGTGAAACAGGTTTACATTGATGAACGTATTGAACAATACATTGCCGACATTGTGTTTGCAACACGTTATCCCGAACAGTACCAATTAAAGGATATGAAAAACTACATTTCCTTTGGTGGTTCACCGCGTGCCAGCATCAATTTGGCTTTGGCTGCTCGCGCCTGTGCCTTTATCAAACGTCGTGGCTACGTTGTTCCGGAAGATGTTCGTGAAGTGGCAGCAGACGTTTTGCGCCATCGCATTGGTCTTTCTTACGAGGCTGAAGCTTCAAACGTAACAGCTGATGATATTGTTCGCGAAATTCTGAACAAAGTTGAAGTGCCTTAAACGTGGCTCACGCAGTCTTGACATTTAATTTATATCCTCATTTTGCCGACAACTGAGTTTTTAAAAAGTTGTCGGCAATCACCTATTCTAACTGCCAGCATATTGAATATCAATGTGTTGATTTGCTCCATATAATCTTATCAAATGGAAACTTCTGAATTATTGCGACGTGTGCGACGTTTGGAAATTAAAACCCGTGCACTGACAAACAATATATTTGCAGGCGAATATCATTCGGCTTTCAAAGGCCGCGGTATGTCGTTTGCCGAAGTACGCGAATACCAACCGGGCGATGATGTAAGAGATATCGACTGGAACGTAACGGCTCGCATGAACAAGCCTTACATAAAGGTGTTTGAGGAAGAACGCGAACTTACCTTGATGCTGATTGTCGACTTATCGGCAAGTCAGCGATTTGGTACACAAAACCGCACACAGCGTGAACTGACAGCTGAGATTGCTGCTACTTTGGCTTTTTCGGCCCTGCAAAACAACGATAAAGTGGGTGTAATCTTTTTCACTGACCGAATTGAAAAGTTTATTCCTCCACAGAAAGGCCGCAAGCATATTCTGTACATCATCCGAGAATTACTGAATTTTGAACCCGAGGGAAAGCGAACGGATGTAGGCATCGCCATGGAATACCTGATGCGTATCATCACCAAACGTTCCATTGCATTCGTCATAAGCGATTTCCTTGATACTCACGACTTTTCGAAGCCTTTGCTCATTGCAGCTCGCAAACACGATTTGATTGCTCTGAAAGTTTACGACGAACACATGGCTGCCCTGCCTAATGTCGGTCTGCTCAAAATTGTTGATGCTGAAACCGGGCACGAACAATATGTTGATACTTCAAGCAAAAGTGTCAGAATGCAACAACAGCAATGGTGGAAGCACGAAACTGAGAAACTCGATTCTTTGTTCCGTAAGAATGGTGTAGACTACACAAACATCGCCACGAACAGCGATTTTGTCAAACCCCTTATCGGACTGTTTGCACGCCGTTAGCAATTTGCCACTTAGGTTTATTAGCATGTAAATCTATTTTCGTGCAATTCAGAATAGGTCGAATATCTTCTTCACATTTTAGGGATAGCAATAGTCTGGCCTCATTCGGAAGAATCATCCACAGACATACCAATACAGCAAATGATTATTGTGTTAATATAAAACCAATAGGACGAATAATGAAACAATATCTGCGGGCACTGCAACTGGTAGTTACCCTACTATTTACTTTGCCTTGTACAGCAATAGGTCAAGTCAGTGTCGAAGCAAAATTGGATACGGCAGACATTTTGATTGGCGAACAAGTGCAACTTGAGGTAAAATGTGCAGTTAATGCCAAACAAAAAGTAAACTTTCCTTTTTTTCAACCTCAACAAGAACTTACTCCTGGTGTTGAAGTTATTTACAATGGACGTATCGACACGGTTTGGAGTAACAATAAACAGCGAATTGAACTTTCGCGAAAATATACCATCACTGCATTCGACTCTGCTTTATATGCCATTCCTCCTTTCAAAATTTCAGTAGACGGCAAGGAATACGCTTCGCGTGGGAACATCGGACTAAAAGTTAGCACAGTTGCTGTAGATACGGTACACATTGACAAATTCAGTGGACCGCATGGAGCTGTTGATATGCCTTTCGAATGGTCGTGGCGCATTACGCTATGGGCTTTACTTGGCATGTTTACAGCCTTTATCACATTGGCACTTTGCACACGATTATCTGACCCGCGGTTGATTACCCGTAAAGTGGTCATTAATCCCCCTATTCCAGCACACGTTACGGCTATTGACGACATCCAACGTATAAAATCGCAGACTGAAGCAGACCCTAAAGTATATTATACGCAACTTACGGAAACACTTCGTACCTATATCGAAAAACGATTTGGTTTCAATGCTAAAGAAATGACGACCAGCGAAATTATCGATGAATTGTGCGCTACAGACAATTTAGATTCGCTCAACGAATTAAAAGATATTCTAATGAAAGCCGACTTGGTTAAGTTTGCCAAACTGTCGACTTCACTACCCGAACAAGACCGCAGTTTAGTTCAAGCACTCAACTTTGTACAAACCACAAAAATTGAGCCGCAAGAACAGCCCAAACCACGCATCGAATATGTTACGCTGTCGGGAAACAAACAGCATCACTTACGTTTGATGATGAGTTTGGCTGCAGCTACAACAACTGCTCTTACGTTAGGCATAATGGCTTATGTTATTTACGACCTATACTGCTGTTTTGCTTAACTTTAATCGTGCATTGCATCTTTAAATAAATTCGCACTGAATGCCTATTTGGGAACACTTGCCATACATAGGGCTATCTGCGATAATTTTTAACGTATCACTCTGACAGCTCCGGCATACCGTTTTTGGTAATCGTCACCGACTAGGCCACGAGTTGATTATTTCATAAGAGCCATGACATTTGAAAACCCCGGTTACTTTTTACTTCTACTGCTACTTATCCCCTTACGTGCTATGGTACTTTCTTTTGAAGAAAAACATGAAGGGACACTCACTGTAGCTACGGCTGAATCTTTCAGAAAAGCTCCGTCAACCTGGCGCACACGAATGATTCATCTGCCTTTCTTTCTTCATGTACTCCTATATTCGCTGGTTGTAATCATCTTGGCTCGCCCGCAAACAAATTTTTCATGGAGAACTAACGAAACTGAAGGTATTGACATCATGATGGCTATGGATATTTCAACAAGTATGCTCACACAGGACATCATGCCCAACCGCATCAGTGCCGCCAAGGATGTTGCCATTAGTTTTATTTCAAACCGCAAAAACGATAACATCGGACTTACTCTGTTCGGTGGTGAAGCCTTTACACAGTGTCCTCTAACCACCGACCATAGTATGCTGCTCCGTTCATTCAAGGGGGCAGACTGTGGGCTGCAAGCTGAAGGCATCATTCAGTCGGGCACTGCCATAGGTATGGGCATTGCCAGTGCTGTGGCGCACTTGGAGCACAGCCAGTCAAAAAGCAAAGTAATCATTTTGCTGACAGATGGAGCCAATAACACGGGCGACATTTCACCGCTAATGGCTGCTGATATGGCTAAAAATTGCGGTATACGCGTTTACACCATTCTTTTGGGTTCTGATGGCAGAGTGAATGTTCCTGTTGCCCAATTACCTAACGGAGAAGTATATAACACGCAAATGGATGCTTCGGCCAATCCCTCTGTGCTCAAACAGATTGCACAGACTACAGGAGGTATTTTCTATAGAGCCACTTCACGCTCTTCATTGCGCGATGTGTACAACGATATCGACAAACTGGAAAAGACCAAACTGAAAATCAACAACTACGATCGTCGACACGAAGCTTACCAACCCTTTGCCATTGCGGCGTTAGTGATTCTTTTACTCGAAGTTTTGCTGCGCTACACCTGGTTACGTAAACTACCTAACCATCTTCAGCAGGCAATAGGTGCCCTGAACTGTTTAGCTATACACAAGAGTAAAGAGCATTTCATTGCACACTGTCATGCGATAATAGTTCTGTAAATTCACTCCCCTATACATGTCAACCTTCATCATCTCCACTGCGTATGTTTCAATTTCTAAATCCATGAATATCTATATCTGTTATTGTTACTGCCAATTATAGTCTTGATTTATTGGTTAGGATATAAAACGACCCAAAAAAACATCAAGAAACTTGGCGATAAGCCCCTCGATTCAAGCCTTGATGCCCGGCAGATCAACACTCAGACAGCATGTCAAGTTCGGTTTGCTGCTATTCATCATTTCACTTCTCATAGTGCTGATAGCTCGTCCTCAATATGGTTTGAAACAACACAATGACACTTCTAAGGGTATCGAAGCTGTAGTGATGATTGACGTATCCAATTGATGTTGGCTCGCGACATCCTTCCCACCCGTTTGGATCGTGCTAAATTGCTGATTTCGAACATGATAGACAAAATGAAGAACGACAAAATCGCCTTAGGCGTTTTTGCCGGTGAAGCCTATCCTCAAATACCTATCACTTCGGATTACGCCTCAGCTAAAATATTCATTGATGCCCTTTCAACCAATATGGTTACACTGCAGGGAACAAATTTGGCCTCAGCCATAAACCTGGAAGTTGTAAAAGTTTTACCGACAATAAGGAAGTGGGCAAAGCCATCATTTTAATAACAGATGGAGAAAACCATGAAGGTGGAGCTGAAGAGGCTGCTCGTGAAGCTGCCGATAAAGGTATCAATGTTTTTGTTTTAGGCGTTGGTACACAACAAGGCGGTGAAATCTCCACACCCGATGGAGTATTGACCGACCAAAACGGACAACCTGTTCACACCGCACTCAATGAACAAATGTGTCGCGAAGTGGCCAAAGCTGGTAAAGGGCTTTACTTACACTTAGATCAAACAAACAGTGCACAGGAAGAGTTGCTCTCGCAATTATCCCGTCTGAAGCAAGGCTCATCCACGACTTCATATACAGCCCGCGACGAACAATTCCAAGCGATTGCAATACTGATAATTCTATTACTAATTATCGAGGTCTGTATCAATGAAACTAAGAATCCACTGTTCAAAAGATTTAAAATATTTTCAAAATGAAACGCTTTAATCTATTTGGCATATTCTTTATGCTGATGTTTTACAGTGCTACAATGAAATGTCATGCGCAAACCAATGAATATAAGCTCATTCATCAGGGAAATGCTTCATTTCATGCTAAACAATACGACAAGGCACAAACATACTATATGAAGGCACTAAAAGTTAATCCTCATAACACACGTGCCTTATTTAACCTGGCTGACACCTATCTTGCAAAAGACAATGCACAAGCGGCAGACAGCCTTTACAATATAGTGTCACAACAGGAAAAAAACAGACAGATAAAATCGATGGCTATGCATAACCGCGGTTATATTCGCCAAGTACAAGCCCCTGCATAACCCCAAGCAGCAAGACCAGCTTTTAAGAATGGCCATCGACCACTACAAACAGGCACTCAGACTTAACCCACGCGATAACGATACGCGATATAATCTTGCTCTTTGTCAGAAACAACTGAAGAACAACAAAGAAGATAAAGAACAGCAGCAGCAACAAAATCAGCAAGAAAAAGGGAACGAAAATACGCCGCAAAAACAAGAGCAGAACAACCAACAGAAGCAACAGCCCAATCAGCAGGACAAACAGCAGACAGAACAATATCTGAATTTGGCCAAACAAGCTGAGAAAAGAGCTCTTGAAAAACTGAATGGCATTCGTCCCAGACAGAAAATGCTGGAAAAGAATTGGTAATCCAACAGCAGATTATCCCCTACTCCAGTACCTTAGTTATAACGACATTGAACGAGCCTTGACCTGCTCACGCATCTCCACCTATTACAATGAAAAGAATTTTTGTTTTTATTTTTGCTACACTATTTTTGGTGCAAATTAAAGCGCAGACACTCAATGCTTCTATTGATGATGTCGGCGGTTATTACCGACTGACTTTTACAATCAACAGCCAAGCCAGTGATTTTAATCCGCCTTCATTTGCAGATTTGGAAATCTGAGCGGTCCGAACCTTTCAAGTTTCAGTAACATACAGATTACTAACCGTCAAGCAGTTCGTTCATCAACGACAAGCTACACCTATATTGTGTCGGCCAAGAAATCTGGCAAATTAACGATTGGCTCAGCCTCTGTAAAGGTTGGCAACCGAATTATCCGCTCCAAACCTATAACATTCAATGCACAGGCCGGGAGTTCGTCAAATGCCAATGGCAACAGTGCCAATCAGTCACACGCAAATGGCAACTCTATAGATAATAGCGTACAGCAAACTGGCACACCGGTTACCAATCGTGACCTTTTCATTGATGCAACCACTAGCCATACCCAAGTCAATGAGCAAGAAGCTATTCTTCTGACATACAACATCCACTATCGTGCCGGTGTAGGGTTAGCAAACACTCAACTCTCAGTCATTCCCGACTTCAAAGGATTTATTTCACAAGAAATACCACTGGCAGGCAATCAAATTCAAACAAACTTAGAGCAACGCAACGGAACAACTTACCGCACAGGTACAATTTTACAATATTTGCTCTTCCCTCAACAAAGTGGTAAACTGACTATACCGAGCATTACCTTCGACTGCACCGTAGTTCAGCAAAACAACCACTTAAGTCTGGCTGATGCATTCTTCAATGGCGGCGGTAGTATTGGCGTCAAAAGTACAACGACGCGTACCGGAAAAAACCATTCAAGTCAAACCTCTCCCCCAACCTCGTCCGGCTAACTTTTCAGGCGCTGTGGGAAAATTCAGTATTTCTGGCAAACTACTGAATCCAAGCATCAAGACCAATGATATTGCAACCTATCGAATCACCATCAACGGTAGTGGCAACCTTAAACTCATCACTCCACCCTCCATTGCCTTCCCATCTGATTTTGATTCATACGATGCCAAGACCAATGAACACACAAAAGCCACAACCGACGGTTTAACTGGACGCATCACGTTCGACTACAACTTTGTAGCACGCAATACGGGTAAATACGAAATCCCGGCTGTAAAGTTCATCTACTTCGATTTGGAGAGCCAAAGTTACAAGACGATACAGACAGAAGGCATACACCTTAACGTAACGCAAGGTGAACGCTCGAATGCCGACATTGATCGTCAATTAGCCCTATTACACAGCGACATTAAGGACATACATGCTACCGACAAACAGCATTTCCTTTCTGCCATCTATAAATGGGGAACTCTGAGTTTTTGGCTTATAAATGCAATTTTGGTAATTAGCTTTGCTATGTTAATGGCATTCTTCAGCAAATATATGAAGAAGCAGTCGAACCATCTTGAAATTCGTCGCACTAAAGCTGGAAAAACAGCCTTACAAAAGCTAGAACTCGCTGAGCAAACTATTAAAGCGAACGATTCAAAGTTCTACACCTTAGTAAAGTCAGGCACTGACCAACTTTATCTTCGACAGTTTCAATATAGAACAAGCCGACCTCAATGCTTCAACTATTTAGTCATTGCTGTTAGAGAATGGTTTTGCTGCAGACGTTGCAGAAAATTTTGTAAAACTGATTCAAACCTGTGAGTTTGCCCAATATGCTCCTTCGGCCGAAACACAACGAATTGAATTACTGAGTGATGCACGCAAAAGTATAAACACCATACAGCAGGGCATTAAAAAGTAAAAAACAATCAGAGGGTCAAAACCCATCCAATAAACCCGGAAGCAGACCCTCTTTCAGATTAAGATTATATGATTCGAATCAAACAGATACTCATAGGCCTTTTCACCCTATGCTTCACCCTTAATCTTTCGGCTGAATCCGTTACTAACAATGCCGACAAAGCCTATCGGGAAAAGAATTTTGTCAAAGCAGCAAATCTTTACGAAGAGCAAATAGCTCAAATATTAGCAGACAAGAACCAGTCGGAAATCAACTCTTCAAATGTCTACTACAATTTGGGTAACTGCTATTTCAGAATGAACAACTATGGCAAAGCCGTGCTCAATTATCAACGTGCCCTGCGCATTGATGCTGCCAATGAAGATGCGGAGTTCAACCTTGAACTGACCCAAACCAAACTGACAGATCATTTTTGAAGCACCTGCAGAAAATGTTTTTTCATAAGTTGGTTTAAGTCACTCATAAACTCACGCAACAGCGATACCTATGGGGACATTGGGGATTGTTTTTCCTCATCTTGACATTTACGTCAATAGCAATATTCCGCTTTGGCAGAAAACTATGGTTGCGTAAAACAGGCTTCCTTTGCACCATTATCTCCATACTTCTGCTGATTACTTGCGAATGCTTTGCCTACATACAACACAACCGTTTCAACAATCTGCAATTAGCGGTTGTGTTACGCCCGGCTGTCAATACATTCGACTCTCCCAATCTGTCAGCTAAAAAGCAAAAGACTATTCACGAGGGAACAACTGTCACAATCATTGGAGCCTATGAAAAACAATGGTTGGAAATACAGTTGCCGGATGGAAGCGAAGTATGGATTAACACCGCCGACGTTGAACGCGTTTAGTACGACTCTTCCTTGCTTATGCACACCATTTCACAACTCGATCAAACACTCACATTAGCCCTCAACGGCAGTCAGTCATTGTTTATCGACTATCTATCCCTGATTAGCACATCCACCATCACATGGGTTCCATTGATGCTGTTGCTGCTCTATCTCATCATCCGAAACAATGACTTAATGGGAATCTGCGGTACGATTCTAGCACTTATTCTGTGCGTAACATTGGCAGATCAAGTGGCATCGACCATATTCAAACCCATGGTTGGACGTTTCCGTCCCACACAAGATCCCTTCATCATGTATGCAGTTGATGTAGTCAACGGGTATAGAGGAGGCAAATATGGTTTCTTTTTCAAGCCATGCGGCCAATACCATGGCCATAGCTACCTTCTTATCACTGATGGTTCGCAACCGCACCTTGACTATTTGGCTGTATTCATGGGCGTTACTCAACTGTTGGACACGCGTATATCTAGGTGTACACTATGTAGGCGACCTAACAGTAGGAACCATTTGGGGACTCATTGTTGGCAGCACCATCTACAAACTTTGGAAACGCTATTGTCCAGGAGTCGAAACACGTCGGCAAAGGAATGCGCTACGTCCCAACTTTACCAAAGGAGGTTTCAGTATCGGCAGTACACACCTGCTCATCTCTGGCATTGCAGCCACTTATGTAGTAATTGTATGTATTGCCATGTACCAACAATAAGATCCATTGTTCAAACCTAAGCATACTATATTTTAGGAACTGACAAAAATTAAAGGCTTGCACACTTCGCAACATGCGGTGTGCAAGCCCTTTTACTTTAAGTATATAAAGCAATATACAAGGAGATACCTAACCTGCCTTTACATCATGCTTTTCTTTAAACACAAGAGTAAACAATACCAATACCAGGAATGCGTATCCGGCAAATATCAGCCAGCTCATACGCCATCCCTCAATTTGTTGTTCCAGAGCAACATTGAATACAAAATGGTTAACCATTCCTGAGCAGCCAAAGTACCGATTGATGCTCCCAAACCATTCGTCATAATCATAAACAGTCCTTGTGCACTGCTACGAATGTTTGAATCTGTATTCTGATCAACAAATAATGCGCCTGAAATATTAAAGAAATCAAAGGCCACACCATACACAATCATAGATAATATAAACATCCAAACACCATAAAATTGGGCCAGGATTGCCTAAACCAAACAAACCAAAACGGAACACCCATGCCAACATGGCAATCATCATTACACGCTTAATGCCGAAACGCTTCAAAAAGAACGGTATGAGCAGAATACACAGGGTTTCACTCATTTGCGAAAGCGAAATCAACGCATTGGCATTGCGGGCACCAAAGGTATCAGCGAATTCGGGTATTGACTGGAAACTGGTAATGAAAGGATTAGCATAAGCATTGGTAATTTGCAAACTCACACCCAAAAGCATAGAAAACACAAAGAAGATAGCCATGCGTCGTTGCTTAAAAAGCATAAAAAGCATCCAAACCTAAAAGATTCTACCAACGACTTTCGGCCACCACCTTTTTTTAACAGGACATTTCGGCAAAGTAGGTGCATAGAAAGCCAATACCAAGCTCAAACATCCTGAAAAGCATTAACTGATAGGGACTATCTTGGAAACCCAAAAAGTTAACAACCAACATCATACAGATAAAGCCCAAGGTACCAAAAACACGAATAGGGGGAAAAGCCTTTACCGTATCAAGTCCAGCCTTAGTCAGTCCGTTAAAAGCTACTGCATTGCTTAGTGCCAAAGTTGGCATATAAAAAGCCACGCTCAAAGTGTAAAGGGTGAACAAATAAGGCATTTCAAGTTGGCTACCCACACTAATACCATACAATGAAGCTAAAATCATGAAACCGCCCGCTAACAAGTGGCACAAGCCCAACAAGCGTTCACCCGAAATCCAGCGATCGGCTATCACGCCCATCAATCCAGGCATAAAAATTGACACAACTCCTTGAATGGCATAAAACCATCCGATACTGTCGCCTAATCCGTGGGTGCTCAAGTACGTACCCATCGAAGTAAGGTAAGCGCCCCATACTGCAAACTCCAAAGAGTTCATTACAATGAGACGAATTTTCAAACTTAATTGATTCATGGTTATTGTATTATTATATTATATACAAATTGAAGTTGAAAAGATTGTCAAAATCGCAGACATGGTGAATGCAATCAACGTCAAATAATCTGCAGACTATCAAATCCGGTCATACCTTCAAACTTAATCTGCCAATAGGATACGAAGTGCCTCCTGCAGTTCATTAAACTGCATTTGTTCTACAAATTGGTAGCGAATAACACCAGCCTGATCAACCACATAAATTCGGGGTATGGTATGCTTGGCAAAAGCATGGTAGACCGTTTCGTCCGCTTGACCAGAAAATGGCATTGACAATCCATGCAACTGCCAATACGAAGCGACAGACGCCTTTTTTCTGCCCGACTGATACATGCAAAACTCACTCTGTCGGCATACACACTGTAAGCCTCTTGTATGAGCGGCAACTCTCGCCGGCAATCACCACAGGCGGTATTGAAAAAGTCAGAACTGCTACCCTACCTTTCAAACTTTCGTTGCTCAACGTGCTTCCATTGCTCAATGTAACGCTGAAACGAGGTAACGAATCACCAATTTCGACGACATTGCCAAAATCAGATGCAGATGCATACTCATCCTCACCAACTACGCATGAAGCCATGCCTAAAAGTATGAAAGCAAACAGAATGATGCTCCGTATCATAAGCGTTTAATCTTCAAATTCTACATGAGTTCTGCAGTAGGATTAAATCCGACAAATTACTGCAGACTATCAAACATCAACAAAAGTATCACGCTGCATGCTTGACGAACAACAACCAACCAAACGACTAAAACAATCATGCAATCGGCCATAGAATCACCGGTTTAATTATTTTAAGCGTGTAATTGTGCCCCAAATAGAAAAGTCATGTACAAATTATTATGCGAAGATACTACAAATAAACAAAAGTCAAGCATTTTTTCTGCATATTGTGCGGTGTATCTAGCAAATACTGCCATACGAGTCGTCACCTGAGGGTTAAATCAACAAACATCCATACGATGAAATCATGCAATTTAGCAAATCGCCTACCATGAAGTAAAATCCAATTTCGCTACCTAATGGCACACTTTAATTCGCCAAGCCTTATAATGTACATCTCACCTCCTTATGCTTAAGGTGTACAGCAACAGTAATACACGGCCAACAAACCGCTATTATTCAACTGCATAATAGGGCTCAAACGCTAAAGCATGAGGTAAAACTCAACGACGCATCATGGGTTTCAGACAGGCCTACCTGCCTTACTTTCTGTTGTAACAAAATGTCAAAGAACGCTGGATTACTAAAGAAGTAAATTTGTTTTTTTCATCCGTTTTCTGTATGCAAAGATACAACACAACATTCCCGAAATCCAAATTTTGTAGCCCTCTAATATCGCACCTCGAAAGTTTTCTACACCCTACAATGAGCATTGAGGCCTTTATCTATGGGCATTCCTGCGCATTTTCCGCACGCGAAAAAAAATGGAATCGGGATATAATATTTTATCTCATGCCGATTATCAAAACGTACGAAACAGCAACATCTTGCCGCACTCAAATGCTACCAACCCACACCTCTTTGCTACTGCATAATAGCGTCATGTCTACACATAATCAGTTCAAAAAAAACAATCTAAGCATTCCAAACCAATGAAACTGCCAACTAAAAAAAACAAGCCGACTGAATGAATACATCAATCGACTTGTTTTGAAAAAATATAGGTTGCTTACTGCATGCTTCCGCCCACGATATCGAGCAATTCTGCAGTAATTGCCTGCTGACGAGTTTTGTTGTAAGTAAGTTTCAACTCACGCAACAAATCATCTGCATTATCCGTAGCCACTTGCATAGCGATAACGCGTGCAGCATGCTCACTGGCAAGATTATCGAGCAAAGCTGTAAACAATTTCAGATGCAATGATTTTGGAACCAATTTTTCAAGCACTTCAACTTTCGAAGGCTCAACGATGAAGTCCAAATTTGTTGCCTTTGCCCCATCATCCGCAGCAGCTGAACTGCCAACAAATTCAATAGGTAAAAACATTTCATCCGTCAGAATTTGCGAACCTGCACTTTTAAAGTGGTGGTAAATTAAATCAGCCCTGTCAATTTGCTTACTCTCATAGAGATGCATAATTTCAGAAGCAATATCTGCAGCAGGCTTAAATGCAGGATGGTCGAGCAACATGCTGTAGTCAGCATTCACATCAAATCCGCCTTTCGTACGGCATCAGCAGCCTTTTTACCCAGCGCATACACTTTCACAATCTCCACACCCTTTTCGCGGTATCCTCTACTTTATGATGAAAGGCCTTAATGGCATTTGCATTAAAACCACCACACAACGAGGTGTTCGAGGTGTAAAGAACAATGGCCACACGCTTTACCTCACGCTGAACAGCATAAGGAGTCTCAACCTCATCACCCTCCATGCTGGCAACGAAAGTAGACATTATACGCGTGAGCTGACGCTCGTAAGGACGCATATTCTCTATTGCCTGCTGCGCACGATGGAGCTTTGATGAGGCCACCATCTTCATAGCACTCGTAATTTTACGCGTGCTGTTTACCGAGGCTATTCGGGTTTTAACTTCCTTGAGTGAGGCCATGCTTATTATGTCTTTATATTGTGCTGCCACTTCGGCTGCAATGTTCTTAATTTGTTCGCATACCTTGTCAGACAAGTTTCCTGCTGCCAATTCTGCCAGAACCGTATCCGCATAATTTGAGCGAACTACCTGCAGGAACATCTCTTGGAAATCGCGAACCTTATTCAAAGGTACATTTTTCAGCAAGCCACGGGTACCACAATAAAGAATTGCAACCTGCTCTGCCACAGGCATAGGCGAATACTGTGCCTGAATCAGCAACTGGTTATTCTTTCGGCCACGGTCAATAGTCATTGCCGTAACCGCATCCATATCTGACGAGAATTTTGCAAAGGCTTCGAGTTCGCGATACTGAGCTTGGTCAATTTTCAGCGTACCTGCTACCTTTTTCATACTCTTAATTTGGGCTGCACCACCTACACGGCTCACCGAAATACCCACGTCGATTGCCGGACGGAAACCCTTTGGTTGAAAAGGTTTGAATCCAAATAAATCTGACCGTCGGTAATAGAAATTACATTCGTAGGAATATAGGCAGACACGTCACCAGCTTGCGTTTCGATAATAGGCAAAGCAGTTAATGAACCACCACCTTTAACTTCGTCCTTCAAACATTCGGGAAGGTCGTTCATGTTTTCAGCCACTTCCTGCTGATTATTGATTTTAGCGGCACGCTCCAACAGGCGCGAGTGCAAATAGAACACATCACCCGGATAAGCTTCACGGCCAGAAGGACGACGCAAAATCAGCGACACCTCACGATAGGCAACAGCCTGCTTCGAAAGGTCGTCATAAACGACTAATGCATGCATACCTCTGTCACGGAAGAACTCACCAATAGCAGCACCGGCAAAAGGTGCATAATACTGCATGGCAGCAGGTTCACCGGCTGTGGCACTTACAATAATTGTATAGTCCATAGCTCCGGCTTCCTTCAGCGTATTGACAATGTTAGCCACGGTCGAAGCTTTCTGACCGATAGCCACATAAATACAGTACACAGGGTCACCAGCCAGGTAATTCTGTTTCTGATTGATAATTGTGTCAATGGCAATAGCCGTTTTACCAGTCTGACGGTCACCGATAATCAATTCGCGCTGACCACGACCGATAGGAATCATTGAATCGACACTCTTAAGTCCAGTTTGAAGAGCCTGGGTAACAGGCTGACGATAAATCACACAGGTGCCTTTCTGTCGAGAGGCATCAAGTACTTTTACCTTCAATAGCCTTACCGCCATCAACCGGATTACCGAGCGGATTGATTACACGGCCTAACATCTGTTCAGAAACCTCGATCGAAGCAACTTTAGTGGTACGCTTTACTTTCATACCTTCCTTAATACCTTCGGAAGAGCCCAAAAGCACAGCACCCACATTGTCCTCCTCAAGGTTCATGGCCACAGCCATCACACCATTTTCGAATTCGATAAGTTCATTTTCCGTAACATTGGTCAAGCCATAGATATGGGCCACACCATCGCCAATGGAAAGAACCGCACCGGTTTCTTCGAACTTTACATCGGTGTCAATGTCGCGAAGTTCACGCAAAAGTATTTCGCTTACTTCGCTGGGGTTAATATTGTTGGACATTTTGTTCGGATTTGTTCATGTGGGAAAAACCACACTGTAAAGAAAATGTTATAACGGACTTTAGCGCGCTAATTGTCGCTGCAACTTAGCCAGCTGGCTCTTAACGCTTGCATCCAGACAGTAGGTATCATACTCAAGCACAAAACCTCCACCAAGTGACGCATCTTCTATAACTTCGAAATCTACCTTACTTGAAGTTCGTGCTTCGACCAAACGCTGAAACCTGTCGACTATCTGTGGGCTGATAGATGTTGGAACTACAAGACGGCCTTTCACTACCTTTTTTCCTTACGGTAAAGCGTACCGTAGGAATGAGCCACAAACATCATGTTGTCAACACGTCCTTTTTAAGGAGCAATTTCACGAACTGCGTTAAAGAGCGTGTTGGTTCGGCATCACCGCAAGCTGCTTTGAGCAATAAATGAGATTTTTGTTCATCAGACATCACCGGATTTAAAAGAGCTTGCTGCAAAGCAGGCACTTTCAAAAACGTATCAGCCAGCGTAGCTGTTTCGGCATAGACCAAATCTTCTTCGTTATTGTCCGTTGCAAAAAGCAAAAGAGCTTTTGCATAACGTACTGACAGGATTCCTGAATCCATAGTTCTTATTTTATTTTAACGCGGGCAAACAGACTATTTGCAAACCTCATCAAGCATACGTTCAATAAGCTTTTGCTGCTGCTCATTATCGGCCAACTTTTGTCGCACCACTTTTTCAGCAATGACCACTGACAGATCAGCAACGGTCTGCTTAATATCGCGCAGAGCATTTTCCTTTTCAGCCGCAATTTGAGCTTTGGCATCCAGCAGCATTTTAGCGCCTTCGGCCTGAGCCTTTTCGCGTGCTTCGCGAATCATGCTATCGCCTGTTGTTTTAGCCTGACTTAATATTTCTGCCTGACGCACACGTGCTTCATTCAGCAAGCGTTCACATTCTTGCTGAATGCCGGCCAGACGTTCATTGGCCTCATGCGCTTTCTTCAGTGATTCGTCGATGTAGTTTTTGCGTTCATCCACCATTTTGGTAATGACGGGGAAACCAAATTTAGCAACGATAAAAAATACTGTCAGAAAGGCCAGCAACATCCAAAACAAGAGTCCCAGATCGAGTCAATATGGACGGCAGATTGATTGACTGCATACTATTTAGATTTGTCAGTCAAGCAGCATTGCCGGCTATTCAGTATGTAAGAGAGTCTGAACTCTGTACCTACCGAACGGTCGGCAATACCAGATAACTGAATTATTAAAGGAAAAGACAAAGCAAACAAACGATTACTGCGAAGAGTGCAGCACCTTCAACGAGGGCAGCCACGATAATCATGTTCTTACTGATATCGCCTACTGATTCGGGCTGACGAGCGATGGCTTCCATGGCAGAACTACCAATACGGCCAATACCCAATCCTGCGCCGATAACGGCTACACCTGCGCCGATGCTGGCGCCTAACTTTGCAATTCCTGCAGCTTCTAACAATGCAAGTAACAACATAATGCTTTAGTTTTATTAAGGTTATTATTTTTATTTGATTCTCAATTATTTCTCTACGTTTTTATTTGTGGCTCTCTTCGTGTTCGGGATGAGCCAAACCAATAAACACAGCACTCAGCATGGTAAACACATAAGCTTGAATGAACGCTACAAGCAATTCCAAACAGTTCATGAAAATCATCATACCGAAACTGATTACCGACAACATGCCACCGAGCAATGCGCCCAACTGACAAGTAATAAAGATAACGCATGTGAGCGAAAGGATGATGGCATGACCACCTACCATATTGGCAAACAGACGGACCATAAGCGCAAATGGCTTGGTAAAAATACCAAACAATTCAATCACAGGCATCATCGGGATAGGAAGTTTCAGCCAAGTAGGAACCGGCGGCCACAAAACTTCTTTCCAGTATTCTTTATTGCCAAACAGGTTGACCAGCAACATGGTACACAAAGCAAGGAAGAAGGTAATATTGATGTTACCCGTAATGTTGGCACCACCTGGGAAAATAGGTATCAATCCCAGCAAATTGGTTATAAAAATAAAGAAGAATACAGTTAAAAGATAAGGTGCAAACTTGCGGTAATGCTTTTCACCCACTGAAGGACGAATCAAATCGTTCTGAATGGTAATCACCAGCATTTCGACCAATCCGACAAAACCTCCGGGAGCCTTATCACCGGGCTTGCGATTCTTATACCAACGAGCAGAAGTAAGAAATACAGTCACCATGATAAGCACCACAATCCAAATTTGAACCACGTTCTTCGTGATGCTCAAATCAATAGGTTTTTCAATCGTGCCATCAGCCATGCGCTCATAGATTTTGCCATTGGCTTCGGCATTCAGGAAAAATCCATTATAGGTTCCGTCTGCATTATCGTGAAAACGTGCAGAACTAAACACCTGCCAACCATTCTGCCCCTTAACAATTACAGGCAACGGTATAGACACATGATGTTTGTTCCAGGTTGTGATGTGCCACTCGTAAGCATCCGACATGTGTCCGAGCACAATTTCCTTAACATCAACCTTACCATCAGAAGGAGTGGAAGCTTGAACCGGAGTAGCAAGCTGTCCCATCAAGGTGATGAAGAGGAACAACGTGAACAGACGCTTTATGTTCATGAAGTTTTTCATTGATTTTTGGGGGTATTACGTTCTACCCGTGCATAATATATCACCGACAGAACCATTTCGACCAAGTAAATTACCAGGAGATTTATAGCAAACAGCAATAAGTTGCTACCATCTGCCAAGGCATAAATTACAAGCAATAACACTGCCACTACAAAGCGGGCAAGCTTACAGAGCAGGAAAAAGCCCATGAACTGCTTGCTACCCTTACGCACGAGCGACAGATAGATACTGTTAACCATCAGCCCCATGGCAAAGAACACACCCGATAATCCGATTATAAAGACAATTTGCTGGATAGCTGCTACCCTGCCCGAGCATGCTTGCTCTATTAAAAAAAGCAGGACACCTGTCACACAAAAAGCCAACGCCTTCAGCATCTGAGCCTTAATGGTTGTCCGCAATAGCTTGTCCATACATTTTACTTAATGAAATAAATATCAGTAACCATTTCGGTTCAGCCTTCAAACAGAGTTAAGCCAAGATGCGATTTAGCAAATAACTGCCTTTCACTTTCCCAGCCTCAACACTAGAGCTAAACTTCAATGCAAACCGACACAACATCACGGGCCACTTCTACAAATCCGCTCGATATTTTGATTTCGAACGGGTTCTCTCCAACACAGCTAACAATTCCGGCACTCAAAGTCGAGATAATCGGCGCATGACCTTCCAACACTTCGAACGAGCCCGATTCACCCGGAAGTTTCACCCCCGAGCAAGCTCCTTCATACAATGTTTTTTCCGGCGATACTATAGTTACTCTCATGATGTTTAAGTTATATTTGTTTCAACCTAAGCGAACTTTCGCCGAAAAAGCAAATCAAGCATCTCAACGGCCACTTAAATTGGTCAGAATGGTTAGCCAGGCTGCATTGAGCTGGCACCATTCCGACAATCTATTTATCACAGATTCAGAAACTGCAAAAAATCACTCTTTATAGTTTAAAATGAGCGTTTTAGCAATTTCTTAGGCTTGCTCCATCAACTTTTTACCCTTGGCAATGGCATCATCAATAGTTCCGACATTCAGGAACGCCTGTTCAGGCAGGTAGTCTACTTCGCCATCCAATATCATATTGAAACCACGAATTACCTCGTCGATGGGTACCATCACACCCGGAACGCCCGTAAACTTCTCAGCCACAGTAAACGGCTGACTCAGGAAACGCTGCACGCGACGGGCACGATTCACTGTCAGACGGTCTTCGTCAGACAATTCATCCATACCCAAAATTGCAATGATATCCTGCAATTCCTTGTACTTCTGCAGTATCTGCTTTACGCGCTGTGCACAGTTGTAATGTTCCTCGCCAATCACATTCGGATCCAAAATACGCGACGTTGAATCCAGCGGATCGACAGCAGGATAAATACCAAGCTCCGTAATCTTACGGCTCAACACGGTTGTTGCATCCAAGTGGGTAAACGTTGTAGCCGGTGCCGGGTCGGTCAAGTCGTCGGCAGGCACATATACAGCCTGAATTGAAGTAATCGAACCATTTTTGGTTGAAGTGATACGTTCCTGCATGGCACCCATTTCGCTGGCAAGCGTAGGCTGATAACCTACGGCTGAAGGCATACGGCCCAACAATGCCGATACCTCAGAACCTGCCTGTGTGAAACGGAAAATATTATCAATAAAGAAAAGGATATCTGTAGCCTTACCTTCGCTGGCACCGGCATCGCGGAAACTTTCTGCAATTGACAAACCAGACAATGCCACAGAAGAACGTGCTCCAGGAGGTTCATTCATCTGACCATACACCAACGTAGCCTGACTTTTGGCCACTTCGTTATAGTCTACCTTCGAAAGATCCCATTCGCCACGTTCCATAGCTTCTTCGAACTCCTTACCGTAACGAACAACGCCACTTTCAATCATTTCGCGCAAAAGGTCGTTACCTTCACGGGTTCGTTCACCCACACCGGCAAACACTGAGAAACCATCATGTCCTTTGGCAATATTGTTAATCAGTTCCATGATGAGCACCGTTTTACCTACACCGGCACCACCAAAAAGTCCGACTTTACCACCCTTGGCATAGGGTTCAAGAAGGTCGATAACCTCAATACCGGTATACAGAACCTCGCTACTGGTTTTGAGTTCATCAAACTTAGGAGGCTCACGATGAATTGGGTAAGCGCCTGCGGTATGGTCCAAAGCTTTCAGACCGTCGATTGAATCGCCTGTTACATTCAACATACGACCCTTAATCTGTTCACCCACGGGCATTGATATAGGGGCACCTAAGCACCGAACTTCCAATCCGCGACTCAAGCCATCGGTATTGTCCATGGCTACAGTTCGTACGGTATCTTCGCCAATGTGTTGTTGAACTTCAATTACGATGCGACGGCCATCGGATGCGTCACTTCGAGTGCTTCATGAATAGCAGGAAGCACTTCCTCGGCTGATTTTCCCTGAGCGTCGAATGCAACGTCAACCACAGGTCCGATGATCTGTGAAATGTGTCCTATTTTTACGCTACGTTCGTTCATTTTTTTATATATATGGCTGTATATTAATTATCAAGGCTAAAAATATGCTTTTCAGTTAAGGTGGCTATATGGTCAGATTAAGGGGGCATATTTATGGTCTACGAAATTCATTATATGCACCGATTCACGCATCTTCAATAGTTCATTTTATGCCTAAGAAGCAGGTGCTTTTTAACTTCGCATCGCAAAGTTAGGTTTTTTGTTGAAAGAAACAACTTTTTCTACTACTAAATTTTTGATAATTCTTACACACATTGTTAAAAGCTCCAAAAACAAAGAAACTTGGAGAAAATCGGAATAACAAAAGCGAAATACTTGCCAAACATGTTTCTACCGACTAAAGGGCATCTGGTTACATGAATCGCGATGCTTGTGCCTACATAACTGGTTGATACAACCTAATAATGCCATTGTAGAGTAGTTTTGCAACGAACATGTGTGGGTTAATGCCGTTATAAACGCTCTCCGATTTTTTTAGCTTACACTCCTTCCATATCTACGAAGCATAACCGCGAAACACATTGAACTGAAAAATATTTTGCCGCTTGTTTCGCTCATTATGGTTTTAACAAATAACTTAACAAGGGTAAAAATCGCGCAATCACCCTTACCTTCATTTCTAGTCGATATCAGCGTGCGCGAAACCGACTTTCTGAAAATTTTGAAAGCTCTGATTATCAATAGTTCCGAAATTCTTAAAACTAGGTCGGAACTAATTCGAACTAGGTCGGAACTAATTTCAACAAACTCGGAACTAATTCGGACAATCGCGGAGTATTTTTTTAGAACGGTCCTTTGTTTCAGATAAACAACGGACAACAGATGAAAAACGACACTCAGTTTTTAATATAAATTTACTTGCAAAATGGATTCCTGTTTAACATTTACAACAAATTGCTTCTGACATATTTTGAGTTTTACCTATAACACCTTTTACTTTTGACGGCTTTACGCATACATGAAGTTACGGAGTCGCTGTATCGGGCTTGTGAGTATCTACCTTATAACATTTACCTTTTGGGGAAGAATACAAAAAGAAACTGCTTGAACTTTTTGAGTTACAGACATTGCTGTTCCGACTGAAAAGTTCAAGCAGTTCGAACTTGCTAAAAACGATGGATTAGGCTTCGCCAATCATTTGCAGGAACTCATCTTCATTGACGAGTTTTATGCCCAAAGTAGTAGCTTTTTCGAGTTTGGAAGGTCCTACTCCTTCACCGGCCAGTACAAACGAGGTCTTTTTTGAAATACTTCCTACGTTTTTTACCGCCGTGGGCTTCGATTATTTGTTTGTACTCATCGCGTGAATGTTTGGCAAATGTTCCACTGATTACAATGCTCAACCCCTGCAACGTATCTGAAGCCTTGCTTGCTTCAACGCATTCCATTTGCAAACCTGCCTGTGCCAGACGTTCAACCAGTTGCCGGTTTGTTTCGTTGAGCATAAATGTTCTGACGCTCGAAGCGATGGCCTCGCCTACCCCATCAATCTGCAGCATACTGTCGATACTTGCATGCTGCAAGACATTCATCGACTTGAAATGCTTGGCCAGGGTTTTAGCTACAACTTTACCTACAAAGCGGATGCCTAAAGCATAGAGCACCCGTTCAAAAGGCACTTGCTTACTGGCCTCGATGGCGGCAATCACTTTCTGCGCCGACTTCAGTTTTTACGGTCATCGCCCCACAAATCTTCGACTTTCAAACGATATAAATCGGCCACATCATGAATTAAGCCCCGCTCAAAATAATCGTCAACGGTTTCTGGACCCAATGTGTCGATATTCATGGCGTCGCGACTGATAAAATGTTCTATCCTACCCTTAATTTGCGGAGGACATGAAGCATCGTTGGGACAATAGTGGGCTGCTTCGCCGGGATAGCGCACCAAGTCGGTTCCACATTCCGGACATTGCTTGATAAAACTTACTTTTTGTCCTAAAGTTTCGCTGCGGGCTTCCGTATTCACGCCTACAATCTGAGGAATGATTTCGCCTGCTTTCTCAACATACACTTGATCGCCGATGTGTAAATCAAGTTGGTTGATTATATCCTCATTGTGCAACGAGGCTCTTTTCACCACCGTGCCGGCCAGTTGCACAGGTTCCATATTGGCTACGGGGGTTACGGCTCCGGTACGTCCCACCTGGAAGGTAACGTCGAGCAAGGGGGTGCAGGCACGCTCTGCCTTGAACTTGTAGGCTATTGCCCAACGCGGACTCTTGGCCGTAAATCCGAGCGCCTGCTGCTGTTCCAAGCTGTTAACCTTCAGCACTATACCGTCTGTGGCCACAGGCAAATCGCGCCGATGAACATCCCAATAGTCAATATACTCGAAAATTTCATCAACTGAATGTGCCAGTTTTACATGCTTCGACACCTTGAATCCCCAACTACGTGCGGCTGCCAACCGTTCAAAATGCGTAGGCTCCACCAAGTCTTCGCCCAGCAGATAGTAAAGATAGGCATCAAGTTTACGGGCTGCAACAACCGAAGAGGTCTTGCTTTTCAGCGTACCGATGCGGCATTGCGCGGATTGGCAAAAAGTGGTTCTTCGCGTGCTTCGCGTTCGCGATTCAGCTTTTCAAAACTTTCCCACGGCATCAATATTTCACCACGAATTTCAAAGTTTTCCGGACAGCCACAGGTTTGCGGAAGTTCCAGAGGGATGCTGCGAATGGTTCGAACATTAGCTGTTACATCGTCGCCCACAATGCCATCGCCACGGGTTACAGCCCGCACCAAACGGCGGTTTTCGTAAATCAGCGAAATGCTTAATCCGTCGAACTTCAATTCGCAACACACCTCAAAGGGTTTACCCTGCAAGCCCTCGCTCACACGGTTGTAAAAATCCTGCACGTCGCTCCGGGAGTAGGTATTGCCCAAAGAGAGCATGGGGCGTGCATGCGCCACTTGCTGAAATTCGTGGGTCAGGTCGCTACCCACGCGTACGCTGGGCGAATTGGCATCGTACAATTCGGGATGACGGGCTTCGAGATCGCTCAATTCCTTCATCAGCAAATCGAAGGTTTGATCCGATACCGTCGGTGTATTGTGTATATAATAATTTATATTGTGTTGGTGTAATATTTCACGCAACTGTTTGATACGTAGCTCTTCATTCATGGTGATATCTGATTTATTTCGTAATAAATGTTCGGCAAATGTAACACTTAATTTCTGAAAGTGCAACTGGGCTATGCTGTAATGCTGCCTATCTTTAATTAGGTATTCAACTGTAAGTAGGTGTTCAAAATTATTTTATATAATTCCATCGAAGTATTTTTTACTTTGCTTCGCGAAGTCAGGCTGCACCTCAGCATAGCTCATGCAAGCAAGCTCTCGTCGCTCTGCATTCGGTTTGCACTGACATTGCATTACGTTCTTGCACCGCATTTACTTTGTGAAATCAGGCTGCACCTCAGCATAGCTCTTGAGAACAAGCTCTTGTCGCTCTGCATTCGGTTTGCACTGACATTCGCACAGAACAAACAACTACGGCACAATTACGCAATTCAAATGTAAAAATAATTTTGAACACTTACTTACAAAGCAAAAATACAGATTGTCGGCAATATTTTCGTACTTTTGCAGTAAGAATTTAAAAGCAACGCTGTCTGTAATGGGTTATCAAGCTCAACAACCTAATCAGACGACGTATCTCACACTATTCCCCATTCTCAACTATGCGAATTGATATTATTTCCGTATTACCCGAAATGTTCGACGGTTTTGTGAACAACTCCATTTTGGCACGTGCTCAAAAAAAAGGACTTGTCGAAATTCACATCCATAACCTTCGTGACTATACAACCAACAAACATCGTCGCGTTGACGATTATCCCTTTGGTGGATTTGCCGGAATGGTTATGCAATGTCAGCCGATTGATGCTTGCATCAGTGCCTTGAAGGCGGAACGTGATTATGACGAAATAATTTTTACGTCGCCCGATGGAGAACAGTTTAACCAACCCATGGCCAATGAATTGTCGCTGAAAAAGAACATCATTATTCTGTGTGGCCATTACAAAGGTATCGACTACCGCATTCGTGAACACTTGATTACCAAAGAAATCAGCGTAGGCGATTATGTGCTGACGGGGGTGAACTTCCGGCAGCGGTGATGTGCGATGCTATTGTACGCTTGGTTCCCGGCGTTTTGTCTGACGAACAAAGTGCGTTGAGCGATTCGTTCCAGGACAATTTGCTGGCAGCTCCCGTTTATACCCGTCCGGCTGACTACAAAGGTTGGAAGGTGCCTGAGGTTCTGCTTTCAGGACATGATGCGAAAATCAAGGAGTGGGAAATTTCGCAAAGCATTGAACGCACCAAGCGTTTGCGCCCTGACCTTCTTGAGGATAAATAACGTGTCGAACCAATCTGATTCACTTTGGGTACAAGCTAGTCTTATAACACTTTTTTTTCCAAAAGAAATAGCTACTTGATTTGCGTTTATCGCATAAAAAAAAGTCCATTCCTGTTTTGAAGGATATACCTTTCTACAGGAATGGACTTTTTTATGTGTTGCGTACGAATGTACGAATCGAGGCTTTTTCAATCAACACTACAGCGTAAGCTGAAATACCTTCTTCGCGTCCGGTGAAACCAAGTTTTTCAGTAGTGGTGGCTTTAATGCTTACGTCTTCGGTAGTAATTTTCAGCAATGGGGCCAGCACGGATTTCATGGTTTCAACATGTGGATTGAGTTTCGGACGCTCTGCACACACTGTGGCATCGACGTTACCTACACTCCACCCTTTTTCCTCCAACAAAGCGATGGTTTGCTGCAAAAAGAATTTTGCTATCGATATTCTTGAATGAAGCGGAATTGTCGGGAAAATGATATCCTATGTCACGCAAATTGGCCGCACCAAGAAGGGCGTCGCAAATGGCGTGAATCAATACGTCGGCATCACTGTGCCCCAACAAACCCATTGAATGTTCAATTTTTATACCGCCCAGCCATAGCTCGCGGTCGGCTACGAGTTTATGCACATCGTAACCCATACCTACTCTGATTTTCATTTTATCTGCGTCGACCTAACAAATCACGTATTCCGTCAAAATCAAATGCTAACGACACTCTCAATGTTTGGTCAAGAGGGTTTGAGGGTGCAGTTGCAATTACATAACCGGCATCAACAGACAATACGTTCATTCTGAAACCTGCACCTACTGTTGCGTATTTTCGGTTACCTTGCATTTTGCTTTCGTGATGATAACCAGCACGCAAAACAAACTTTTCGTTGTAGACGTATTCTGCACCGATACTCCACTGCAATTCTTCCATTTCGCCCTTAAAACCTCGTTCTGAATCGCCGAATGAGGTAAATATGCCCGAAATAGACGATTTGTTGTAATATTCGTCGTCTAATCGCTGCTGGTAATCTTCATCCGTTTCGTCGGGACGCTGCAAAGGCATCGAGGGTACCAAAAGCTTGTTTACGTCTGCCGAAAAACTGATACGGTTATACTCATTGAGGGGAATCATATAACTTAAACCCAAGCGCAGATTGGTAGGGATAAAGAACGAACGGTCGTCGCCATACGAAATTTTACTACCAATATTATTGATGTTCAAACCCCATGCCAGCTGACATTCACGCTGTCCCATCATTACATAGGTGTTGTAATACATGGCTATATCTGCCGCAAAGGCTGAACCCGGCTCTGAACTGTCATCGTAATGTCCGGAAATATCTGAGTAAATATAGCGCAAAGCTACTGCTGCCGAGAACTTTTCGCTCAACATACGCGAATAGGCTACGTCTACACCCAATTCATAAGGCTTTACAGACATATTTTCTTCGGCTTGCACCTCGCCCAACGTAAAGTAACGGAGCGATGCACTGAGTGCCTGATAATCGCCCAAACGGATATAGCCGGCTGCATCGAGCAGAGCAATACCTGTGGTAAGTTTACGAAGCCAAGGGGTATAATTGATGGCAAAGCCTGCACGCGAAATGGTGAATGGATATTTTGCAGGGTTCCAATATTGCGAATGTACGTCGGGATCGGTTGCTACACCCACATCGCCCCATACCACCGGCACGGGCGTCGGGGGCAATACTCTGAGAGGTTACGGCTGTTCGTACGGGATTGAATTGATCGCGAATCTCGTCCTGCGCAAAAGCCGGGAGGGCAACCAGACTCAATAAAAGCGGTATTTGAAAATGATTCATTAGATTCTTCTTTGAAATATGCTGCAGAAGAAAAGCGTTACGTAATAGGTAACGGAAAATGGGGCTTTTTATTGTAAGCACCGCCTGCTGCTTGGTTATCTGATTATCAATTTTTTCGTTTTTGTTTCTTTATTACCCACTTTACTACGGTAAAGATATACGCCACGTTCTAACCGGTTGCCCGAATAGTCGGTAACGTTCCATCCTATCGAAGCGTATTTATTGCCGACAGGAACTCGGGCTGATGAGTGCCACACTCGTATGCCTGCAATATTATAAACTTCTGTCACCACTTCTGATTCGACTTCGGCCGAAGCAACGAATGTCGTAATGAAGTTCGTAGACTGTCGAGGAGTGTATTCGGTAGAAATCACATCAAATTCGGGCAGAGTGCCTTCTGACAACACAAAATTCAGCGTCGACGTGGTGGAGTTGTCAAATACGTCCCACGCTCTGAACGATATGCTGTGACGACCGAGTGGTAAAGAGGGCAATGGAAATTCTACCATGCCTTTGGAATACGAACCGTAATCGAAAGTGAAGAAGTCGCTGACCACTTTACGGGTTGACGGATCATTGTCGAACCATACTTCCATGTCGTGCCCCATGTTTCCGCTCAACATCGATATGGCTGAAGAATCGGCTACCGAAGCATAGCATATCGCACCGGGAGTGATAGTTCCGCCATCTGGGAAATCGGGTGTATTGAAGTACATATATATCTGTGGTCCAAAGGGTGTCGGGTACTTCGGGGTAGCCGTTCCATTCATACAGAACTGATCGTAATGTCCGTTTAATTCAACGGTGGCGTCTGCATTTACGGCATAAAGCGAAAGTAGTGCTTTTTGGGTACTGAACGAGATGCCACGGGGTATCATCAGTTCCAAATTAAAACGACCTTTTTTAACTTCCACCGAACCTTCGTAAAGCACTTGGGTGTAGTCGGAATAAGTCAGGGGATCTTCATAATTGTTACCATATCCCTTGCAGGTAATGCTTTGCTTGGGCATGAACACCATTCCTGTCAAAGTGCCGTTAAAGGATTCATCGGGTGTTTTTGCCGTTTTGTCGGCATTGACATAACCTGAAAAGCGTAC